>Ga0209022_1000406_pt1 | contig 54766 bp, 44 predicted proteins | sample PinacodermPK_FD_187300 | JGI IMG/M metagenome (GOLD analysis project Ga0209022, IMG submission 187300) | Host-associated microbial community of the marine sponge Aplysina aerophoba from Gulf of Piran - sponge pinacoderm, lysed by proteinase... | ecosystem: Host-associated > Porifera > Sponge >... | reverse complement strand
GTAGCTGGAACGTAGAGAATATATTGAACATGCGCGAGATGTTTTATGGCGCTACCTCTTTTAATCAAGATATTAGTGGCTGGGATGTGAGCAATGTGACCAATATGCAGGGCATGTTTGCTCACTCAGGGTTCAATCAAAATATTGGTGGTTGGGATGTGAGCAATGTAACTGATATGAGTTTTATGTTTGCTCATTCACCCTTTAATCAGGATATTGGGGTTTGGGGTGGTAAGACCGAAAAGGTGCTTACGATGAGTCATATGTTTGCCTATAATAGATCCTTCAATCAAAATATTCGAAATTGGGTTATGCTTGATCTGGAGGATACCAGTTATATGTTTTGGAATGCTACCTCATTTAATCAAGATATCAGTAGTTTGAGTCTGGTAAATGTGCAGACTACAAGGGGTATGTTTCAAGCTGCTAGATCGTTCAATAGTCCTATATACGGTACTGGTATTTGGAATGCTGACGATATGAGTTATATGTTTCACCTTGCCACCTCTTTCAATCAAGATATTGGTCATTGGGATGTGGCATCTGCGGAGGATGTGACCGGAATGTTTAAGTTTGCCAGATCATTTAATCAGGATTTATCCGGTTGGAGTTTTTGGAGCGGCTTGACAAAATGTAGTGATTTTGTTAGAAAAGCTCCTGGTTATGCATTTCCTGATGATAAAAAACCTACTTTCCCAAACACATGTCAGTAATAATGGGCATAAACGTTACTTCATGCACTAGATTTCTTGTCAAAGCTTGTCCGCCAAAAGGATGACCTGCATGGAAGAGATATATAATTTCTTATTGCGATGATACCGATAGGGTTAGAATGAGTTTTGTTTTAGCTGATTGTATTACATCTTGGGTGATAATCTTCGAGGACTTTTCGAAGAAAACTACTTGAAAGGTGGGTTTAAACATCAATGAAAACTTTGCGTTATGATTTTACATAGCGCATTCTTGATAAATGAGTTTTTCAACGGCACCAAATTAGGAGTACGACTTCTTCAAGTCAATTTTTCAAAACATCAACCCTATCCTTGACTATAAATCTACAGAATTGATTAAACTATAGTTGATTTAGTCATGTTATGGTCTTTTTCGGACGGAAAAACGAAAGAATTGACTAAAGACCACATCAGTTTTTCCTGGCTTTGTCGGTTTGGTGCAATATGACCTGAATTATTCATACTAACCTCAAATTAGACCTTTTATTCCAAATCTTTCCTTTTTGAGATTACAAGAGAGAGATATTCTTCGTGCTCATTAGTATTTTAATTAAAATGAAGCCCGGTGAACATGAAATCATGTAGATTTTGCATGATTTGAGCGTAGCTATCCCAATAAGGAAGGTTTTTTATAGGAATCTCTATAAATCAAGGATTTAATCGCAAGTTTATCTTTTGTAAGTAGTTGTGAATCAAATTTTCTGGTTTATTAGAATTTACTAAGCACTACATTTTTACAATTTGATGATATTGGAATTCTTCTTGACTGGTATTCATGGGAGGAGAGTTAGATATTTGTCATAAAACACGCAGCAAATACGCACTAAAGTATGAAAAAGTTACTCATAACGAATCCACTAAATGATAAAAACGTATATATCAAATGTTCACAGCGTGCCGATTACTGTGGAAAGTTGCATTAATGGGTTTAATAAAGGCATATATATCAAAGTAATAAAACTAGATGATTACCTCAATAAATGGAAATGCCCAAATAAATATTGAAAGACAAATATGCCTGGTATGGGTAGGTACTAAGATTCAGAATTATCTTTTATCTCCTTATCGGTTTTCTTTTCCTCGCTTGATGCACTCTTGAATTCTTTAATTCCACGACCAAGACCTCTCATTAGTTCGGGAATTTTCCTTCCTCCAAACAGCAAAAGAAGCACCAAGGCTATTAAAAGAATTTGTGGAAGACCTGGCATTCCAAGAAGAATAGTGATTAAAAGCATAGACATCGGAATCAAGTAATAGTCAAATGTAAGCAATATATGGGTCCGAAGACACAAAGTAAAAATGATAATTGAATTTTTTACTCATTTTGACCTGTAGAATACCATTATTGATCAAAAATAGGGTGTAGCAATGAACACAAGCTAAGTGGACAACACAGTATCTATCGCATTGGTGAACACTTCTTTGGGAGAAATGCCAACAAATCGTTCAATGATGGTCCCATTATGAAACAATATAACGGTTGGAATGCTTCTAATTCCATACTTCCCGGCAAAGGTCTGGTTGATGTCTACATTGATCTTCCCAACAATAGCTTTATCTTGATATTCATCAGCTATTTCATCAATCGTGGGCCCGAGGGTCAAACAGGGACCACACCAGGGAGCCCAAAAATCAACTAAAACAGGTTTGTCGGATTTTAGGACTTGGTCTTCGAAAATCGAATCTGTAATTTCTAGCGACATATTATTTTATTGGATTGCAAAGGTAAGTCATTTAAGAGAGCAAAAAGGAAAAGAAGATATTTATTTGCGCTACCGAGCTACCGAGATTTCTGTTACTGGTCATATCTCTTTACCAAAAAACAAGATCAATGTTTCAAAACTAGATCGAAGTTGATGTTCTGTGTTTCAAGTTCTTTTAATAAGCTTGAGTCGACATTTGAATTTTTCGTTAGTTGAACAAGTGAATTACCGTTTTTCAATTCTTTATCCTCTATTTCAAAGCGAATTAAGCTGGTGCCTGTACGGTTTTTAAATACGGAAACAATAGAATCAACTTTATTATTATCCAAGTCATTAAGGTATAGTGGAATCTTTAAATGTTTTAACCTCTTTTCGAAAAGACCCTTTAAATTTTCGAACTCAATATAATTAACTCTTGGTTCATCAAGATTTGACGAATTAGAAAGTTGACTCTTTAATTGTATAGTCATACAAACAAATTTTCCGTCCTCAATAAACTCAACAAATCTTTTGTACTGTTCACCAAAAATCAGAAATCTACTGCTTGAGGTTTTGTCTTCCAACATGAAAGATGCATATGGATTACCGCTTTTGCTTTGCCTATGATTAACATTTGTAATTATTCCACCTAATGAGAACTGCTTTGCCCCAACCAATTGATTTCTTTTGGTGCTAAAATCATAAACTGAATAATTAACAAATTCCTTCATCTCGTAATAAAAATCATCCAGCGGATGGGCAGAAAGGTAAAAGCCTATATATTTTTTCTCTATCAATAGGGTATCAGTTCTTGCACTTGGCTTAAAACTCGGAATTTGGGGTTTTATCACATCAATTTCATCCAAATCAAAAAGAGAAAATTTCCTGTTTGCCGAATCTGAGGAGTGTTTATCACTATAGACCATTAACTGGTCAATCAACTCCATTTGGTTTTCTGTCTCCTCAAAGTACTGAGTGCGGTGTAAGGAATTGAAGGAATCCAAAGAGCCTGAACGGATTAGTGCAGACAATGATTTTTTGTTGCAAATTTTGGTGTTGATTCGTTCCATAAGATCGAATATTGATTCAAACTGACCTTTTGTTCGAATCTCAAGAATATGATCAATAGAGTGGCTACTCAGGAATTTAATCCCACCGAACCCAAATCTAATGACATTTTTCCCCGTTACGGCAAAATCTCTGTTGGACTCGTTGATATCAGGCCCTAAAACTTTTACTTTTAATTTCTGACATTCAATTAGATAGTTGGTCAATTTTTCTGGCTTGTTCATGTTTTGAGACATTACTGCAGCCATATACTCAGCAGGGTGATGAGCTTTCAAAAATGCCGTTTTATACCCCAAAAGAGCATAGCTTACCGAATGGGATTTGTTAAAAGCATATCGGGCAAAAGATTCCCAATCAGACCATATTTTTGCGAGTTTTTCAGTGCTAAATCCACGGGTCTTTCCTCCTTCAATAAATTTTGGTTTTAATTTATCAATGATGATCTTTTCCTTTTTCCCCATTGCTTTTCGCAACAGATCGGCTTCACCTTTACTAAAACCCGCTAATTTTTGAGAAAGCAACATGACTTGCTCTTGGTAAACGGTAATCCCAAAAGTTTCCTTGAGGATTTCTTCTGTTTCGGGAATATCATATTCAATTTTCTCCTTTCCATGTTTCCGAGCGATATAGCTTGGGATATATTCCATAGGTCCGGGGCGGAAAAGAGCATTAACTGCAACAAGATCTTCAATAGAGGTAGGCTTTAGTTCTTTAAGACAACGCTTCATACCAGAGGACTCATATTGAAAAACTCCGTCTGTTAAGGCATTTTGAAAAAGATGAAATGTTTTGTCATCATCTAGCGGTGGATTTTCTAAATCAGTTCGCTCACTACCACCATTTCTAATTTTCCTGATGGTTTCTTTTATCGTAGTCAAAGTAGTTAACCCCAGGATGTCCATTTTTAATAGTCCGGCATCTTCCACGTGGTAGTTGTCATACTGAGTGGCAGTAAGCTCAGAATCTTTGATTTTGGTAATCGGGACATAATTCGTAATCTCCTTCGGGGCAATAATTACACCACATGCATGGGTAGAAAGATTTCGGTTGGTTCCCTCCAGACGACAAGCGTATCGGAGAGTTTCGGCTCTCTTATCATCCCCCTTGTAGATCTCACGAAGCATTTCTGCATTTTTAAACTCCGTAGCTGACATCATTTTTTTTAGAACGGATATTTTTTCTGTCAGAATTTCATTAAGACTGTTAGATGTAGAATTGACTTTATCTGAAAGCTGTCTGGTTTCCACAATCGATAGTTCCAAAACCCGACCAACATCTAATATGGCATTTTTCGGTTTTAAGGTACAGAAAGTCAATATCTGAGAAACTTGTTGTTTTCCATAGAGGTCTACCAGATACTGTATGACTTTTGATCTTCCAGAATCTTCAAAATCAATGTCTATATCGGGCAAACTGACTCTATCCGGATTTAAGAATCTCTCAAAGAGAAGATTATATCTCAGGGGGTCTACTTTTGTAATGCCAACACAGTAGGCCACTATTGACCCGGCAGCTGAACCACGACCGGGACCCACGTCAACCCCTTTATGATATGCCTGTTTCACCAAATCGCTCAAAATCAAAAAGTATCCAGGATAACCCGTATTTCGAATCACCTCCAATTCATAGTCGATTCGTTCGGTGACTTCTTTGGTCAATTCTGGATACAACTCTTTGGCACCTTCATAGGTAATTTGACGTAGATGCTGATTGGCTAATTCCGTGGAATCGTCGTTCTTATCTTTGGAATTAAGATTTGTTGGAAACTGAAACTTGGGTAGCTCAACATCTCTGCTGATTTCATAAAAGTCGATTTTGTTATAAATCTCCTCGGTTGAAGCAATTGCTTGGGGGATGTCGGCAAAGAGGCTTTTCATCTCTTTTTGAGATTTGAAATAGTATTCTTCATTTGGGTAACTAAACCGCATACCCCTTCCTCTTCCCACAGAGGCTGATAAAACACTTCCTTGACCTATACACAGCAGGATGTCATGGAGTTTTTTGTCTTCTTTATGACTGTAAAAGGTATTGTTGCAAGCAACCAAAGAAACACCGAACTTTCGAGATAGGTCAATTAGGGTCTTATTGGTCACCTTCTGTTCTTCTTGTTCTCCTTGTCGATTGATTTCGATATAAAAATCATTTTTAAAATGTTCCTTCCACCATCGTAATGCGTCTATTGCAAAATGATCTCCTTTGTTTAGGATTTTGGAATACAGCTCGCCCTCGGAAGAACCTGATAAGACAATTAAGTCTTCTTTATAGGCTAAGACTAATTCTCGGTCTACTCTAGGTACATAATAGAATCCTTTGGTTCTGGCAATAGAGACCAGTTTTAATAGATTACGGTATCCGTTGAGGTTTTTGGCCAAAAAGACTATCTGATAGCCGTTGTCTTTTTTACTCTTGTCAAGATGATTTCTACAGACATTTAGCTCACATCCAATGATGGGTTTAAGATGGTTCTTTTGGTTAGATTGCTTCTCATTGTGTTTTTTGACTGTTTTAAGAAAATCAAAAATCCCTGTCATGTATCCCATATCTGTGCAAGCTATGCCTAACATGGAGTCGTTGGAAGATATTTCAACAAGCTCCGAGAATTTTGAAGTTGCCCCTAATAGAGTGTAGTGCGAATGAACATGAAGATGAACAAAATTTATTTTATCCAAGTCTATGTTTAGGGGTTTATTGGTAGGTTCTGAACTGCTAACATCACCCTCAAGCGCTTTGGACTTTTCTCTAAGATTTTGATGTTGTCGTTGGTGATTTTCAACTTGTCCACCGAAATGATCCTCTATCTTGGAGGCCATTAACCCTAGTGCTTCCTCAGTAGAATTTTCCTGTTGAGGCAATAAACTAATAGGATTAACACTCAGCAGTTCTAAAAGCTCGGCGGTGAGATCAATGGAAAATCTCTTGGTTCGCAGGAGTTCAAAAAAACATCTAGCTGTAGCAACAACATCTCTGGTAGCATTATGACTGTCTGTGATTTCTTCGTTAAAAAGAAAATAATGAAGCTCTCCTAACTTAGGGTATTTATATCCTCTACCTCGACCTCCTTCAATTTTACACAGTTGTTTGGTTTGTTCGCTACAGGTATTGATGAATTGGGATTGTTTAAAGGGATGTGCTTTGCCAAGCCTAATGTATTCAGCAGCTATTCCGCCCACATCAAATTCTACATTGTGTCCTACTATATAATCTGATTGAATTAAGTATGTATCCAATTCCGACAATGCCTTTTGGATTGGAACACCTTCTTTTTTTGCCAGATGATCAGATATCCCATGAACCATATAAGCTGAGTGTGGAATGTTAAACCCATCAATTTGGATGATATAGTCCTTATAGTTGAGGCATTCGCCTTTATTATCATACAAGCTCCAAGCAATTTGAACACAACGAGGCCAATCTATTGGTCTGATATCGTCTAGATCTAGATCTCTTGGTTCTGCTAGCCCGGTAGTTTCGATATCTAGTACTAGAAAAAGAGGCCTGCTGTTTTGCGAATTGTCAATTTTTTTTGCCATTGGATTTATTGGATAATCAGTTTGGAATTTGACGATGAGTAAAAAGAACCCTCAGAGTAGTTTAAAATAAAGAATAAAACTTTGAAAAACAAGGGCTTAGGAAATAATAAAGAAAATAGATTTTGTATCATCGAAGAATTCCAAAGTTATTAATATATGATTCGGTATGACAAAAAAAGAGGATTCAAGAAGTTATATTTGGCAACTTTGGAATAACTGCCATTAAGGAGATTTTTAATCCTTTTCAGAACAGCATCTCTCAGAATAAATTAAACCATATTCTACAGGGGAAATCGTGTGCTCTCATAAAGGGAATGGTGGGATCGGGAATTACTTTTCGGTTAGCTAAAGGTTTTTTAGATATCCCCAAAAACACGATCATCATTTGTCAAGACCCTGAACAGGCGGCATATTACCAAAATGATTTTCAAACGATTTTGCCCAATAGTGAAACTCTCTTTTTACCTTCAAGTTTTTCCGGACGGAAAACTCTTTCTCCGGCAGGTCGGTACGATTTATTACAAAGAAGTGAAACGCTTCAAAAAATACAGCAAAGCGACCAGCCTAAGGTACTACTAACCTATCATAGGGCTTTCTGCGAAAAAGTCCATCAAAAAAACACCATTGAAAACATTTCTTCAACTATTCAGATAAATCAGGTGTATCAATTCGATGTTCTCAACGAGAAGTTATTTGAACAAGGTTTTCATAATGTAGATTTTGTCTTACGGCCTGGTGAATTTGCTACAAGAGGGGGTATTATTGATGTTTTTTCTTATGCCTATCCTATGCCAGTTCGAATTGAATTTTTTGATGATCAGGTTGAGAGAATAAGCACCTTTGAAGCAAAAACCCAACGAACCGTAGAACGATTAGATTCTTTCGAAATATTACCTGATGTACGTCAAGTCAAAGAAAGATTGCCTCTTAAGTCATTGGTAGATATTTTTCATCAGGACTGCAACTATATTTTTTTTGATTTGGATCAATTACTTCAAATGGCGGACGGCCTTTTTGCAACCAATGAGGTCAATCAAGTAAAGTACGATCAAGAATTAGAACAGCCGGTAAAAACACAGTTTACCTCAAAGGAAGAATTTTCTGCTTCTCTGGCATCGAAAAATATAATTCTATTGAAGGAATCGGATGAATTTACACCCGAACAAATACTAACAATTCATCAAGAAGAGCAACCGGATTTTAACAAGAAATTTGAGTTACTGATGGACCACCTTCTTGAGTACCATAAACAGGGTTTTGACAATACTATTTTTTGTTCTACCCAACCACAACTTGGCAGAATCCAAGATGTTTTTGAAGCCATTGGTTTAAAGGGGAAGTATGATGCCAAACCATTTCCATTATACAGTGGTTTCCGAGACATAGATGCCGGTTGTATCTATTACACCGATCATCAGATTTTCAAACGGTATCATAAATTTAAAGTTGGGTGGAATAAATCTTCTGAAAACTCCTTAAGCGTAACCAAACTTGCCCAACTCAGAGTCGGAGATTTTGTTACTCATATGGATCATGGGATTGGAAAATTTGCTGGATTGCGGACTATTGAACATAAGGGGAAAAAGCAAGAAGTAATACGAATCCTTTATGCTGAAAATGATTCTTTGGATGTAAGCATTCATTCTCTTGAAAAAATTTCAAGATATAATTCAAGAGATGGTAAGCCCCCGAGGATATACAAATTAGGGAGTCAAAAGTGGAAAAAACTCAAGACCAAAACTAAATATCGAGTCAAAGAGCTGGCCTTTGATTTGGTCAAGTTATATGCCAAGAGAAATAGGAAAATAGGAGTGAGTTGTTCTGAGGATTCTTATCTACAAGCGGAGCTAGAAGCCTCGTTTTTCTATGAAGACACTCCTGATCAGATAAAGGCTACTCATGATGTAAAAAGGGATATGGAATCATCGCGTCCTATGGATCGATTGATCTGTGGGGATGTCGGATTTGGAAAAACAGAAGTGGCTATTCGTGCTGCATTCAAAGCGGTGGATAATGGTTTTCAGGTGGCTGTTTTGGTCCCCACAACGATACTTGCTTTTCAGCATTACAATACTTTTTGGAAGCGTCTAGATGATTTTCCAGTAACTGTAGATTATATCAGTAGATTTAGAAATCCACGTCAGAAAAAAGAAATACTTGAAGGACTTTCAAGTGGAAGGATTGACATCATAATTGGAACGCATATTCTTGTTGGGAACAGCATCAAATTCAAAAACTTAGGTCTTTTAATTGTAGATGAGGAACAAAAATTTGGGGTATCGGTAAAGGAAAAACTAAAAAATTTAAAGCACAATGTTGATGTATTGACATTGACTGCTACCCCAATTCCTAGGACATTACAATTCAGTCTGATGGCTGCTCGAGACATTTCCTTAATCAATACACCTCCACCAAATCGTCATCCGGTTGAGACGCATCTAATTCGATTAGACAAGGATTTGATTCGAGATGCCATCAGGTACGAAATGAGGAGAAGAGGTAGGGTCTTTTTTGTTCACCACCGCATCGAAAATATTGAACAGGTAAAGGAGTTTATTCAGCAACTTGTCCCCGAAGCTCGTTTGGTGGTTGGTCATGGACGGAAAAAGGGAACAGAGCTTGAAGAGTTGATGTTGGGATTTATTGACGGAAGATATGATGTCTTGATATCAACCACCATCATTGAAAATGGGCTTGATGTGCCTCAGGCCAATACTATTTTTATTAATCATGCTCATCGCTATGGACTGAGTGATCTTTACCAGATGAGGGGAAGGGTTGGCCGAAGCAATATCAAAGCCTTTGCCTATTTAATCACCCCAAAACTATCTTCAGTACCTATCAACGCACAAAAAAGAATTCGGTCTATTGAGGAATTTACCGAATTAGGTCAAGGAATCCATGTAGCTTTGAAAGATCTTGAAATTCGTGGGGCAGGGGATATTCTAGGTGCTGAACAAAGTGGTTTTATAAGTGAAATGGGCTTTGATGCATACCACAAGATATTGAGAGAAACCATTGACGAACTAAAAGCAGAGGGGGAATTGTCTCTGAGTGGTTCTGAATTAAATAATGTTTTGGCCCCCAAGGAAGAAGCGGTTCAAATTGTCACGGATTTGGAGGCTTATATCCCTAAAGACTATGTCAATGTAGTTTCTGAGAGAATGTTGTTTTATCAGAAAATCAATAGTCTAGATAACGAGAAGCAGTTAACCGAGTTAAAGGAAGAAATAAAAGATCGCTTTGGTCCTTGGCCTAGAGAATTAAAGAGTCTTATCTCATTAGTAAGGGTAAAATGGTATGCTAAGCATCTAAAAATAGAGAAACTTGTTGTAAAAGACGGAAAGTGTCGGGCTTATTTTGTGCGGGATTTTCAAAATCATTATACAGACAATGCCTTTAGTGCTTTGCTAAATGAACTCAATAAGATTGAACATCCATTTCGGCTTTCGAATCATGAAAGTAGTGAACAAACCCCTTTCTGGGTTGAGATAGGATGGATTGACACTTTTTCAATACTACTATCAGTATTCAAACAATTACACAAGGCAGTCAAATATTCTTCAGTTTCTGTATAGTTTCAAAGGCATTGATTACGACTTGATTATCCATCAATAGAGTAACTTCGTTTGAGGTGGAAATCACCTCTACAACATTGATATTTTGCCAGGAGAGTCTTTGAAAAAAGAAGTAATAGATACCGGGAATAGATACATTTTCTTCGGGTAGTTTTATGGTTATAGCCGATAAATTTGATTGTTTGAAGTGGAGTTTTTCGGATTTAAATATTTCATCAACTAGACTTGATATATTGCTGCTGACAATAATATTGGATTCACCTACACCTCTTGAAGATGCATAGAATACATCAGTAGATTTATCTATCTGCATCAGTAACTGGGCTTGTTTTTTTAAAAGGGTAGAAGAAAGCCGAAAATTGTAGTCTACCATAGAGCTTCTAACTGTTATAGAACCGATATTGCGTAAGGCTCTCACTATACGATGAGTTGAAGTGAATTCCAGGGTATCGGAAATTCTTTTAAGTGACATCACTATTGCCCCGATTTGTACACTCTTCCCAAACTTTTTTTGAATATCAGGCTTTATCTGTCGAGCAAGAGCCGTGATGTTGATGATTCCTTGGTCAAGTGCAGTTGAAAGAAAGGGCTTTTGTTTGACATAATCGGTGACTACATTTGTTATGGTTTTCATGACTAAATTGTATTTATGTTAAATGTTGTTACAAATATAACAAAAGGGTTTTCATCTTATCAATGGTTTAGTGCAATGATCGCATGAAGTTAGCTTGGTTGATTTGTATACTTTTGGTAGTTAATGAGTTCTTCCGATACAAAGAGGTATACTGTTACTGCTGCACTACCCTACACAAATGGTCCGGTACATATTGGACACTTGGCTGGGGTTTATCTTCCTGCAGATATATATTGTCGGTATTTACGGGCAAGAAGAAGAGATGTAATCTATATATGTGGAAGTGATGAACATGGGGTGGCTATTTCGATGAGGGCTAAACAAGAGGGCTTAACCCCAAGGGATATCATAAACAAGTACCACAACATCATCGAAAAATCTTTTAGAGATTTTGGCATTTCATTTGATAATTATTCTAGGACATCTCGAAAAATTCACTACCAAACCACACAAGAATTATTTCTTCATTTGTATCATAAGGGGGTTTTTGAAGAAAGAGAATCCACCCAGCTTTACGACCCTGAGGAGAACCAATTTTTGGCGGATCGTTATGTAGTTGGTACTTGTCCGCATTGTGGTGATAAGGGGGCCTATGGGGATCAGTGCGAAAAATGTGGTACTTCCTTGAATGTCATGGAATTGATTAATCCAAAATCCACAATTTCTGATGCTTGTCCGATTGTAAAAAAAACGAAACATTGGTATTTGCCTATGCAGAATTATCAAGATTTTATAAAGCAATGGATTCTTCAAAATCACAAAAAAGATTGGAAAACCAATGTTTATGGTCAGGTGAAGTCTTGGGTCGATCAGGGATTTAATCCTAGGGCCATTACAAGAGACTTAGATTGGGGTATTCCGGTTCCCTTAAAGGGCTATGAGAACAAGGTGATTTATGTATGGTTTGATGCTCCTATTGGTTATATTTCTTCTACAAAAGAATGGGCTCGAAAGAAGGGGGTTGAATGGGAACCCTATTGGAAAGGGGAGAATACGGAACTATATCATTTCATTGGTAAGGACAACATTGTTTTTCACTGCATCATTTTTCCAATGCTTTTAAAGGCAAGTGGACTGTTCATATTGCCCCAAAATGTTCCGGCTAATGAATTTTTAAACCTTGAGGGGGAGAAAATTTCAACTTCCAAAAATTGGGCGGTTTGGTTACACGAGTATCTTGAGGATTTTCCTGGCAAGCAAGATGTATTACGTTATGTATTGACCTCTACGGCTCCAGAAACTCGAGATAGTGATTTTACTTGGACAGATTTTCAAGCTCGGAACAATAATGAGCTGGTGGCTAATCTTGGGAATTTCATCAATCGAACGGTGGTACTGATTAATAAGTATTTTGGTAGGGTTGTCCCGGAAAGGCGAGAGTTGATTAAAGATGATGAAGATTTTCTTTTAGCAATTCAAAAGGCTCCAGAAAAGATTGGAAATCATATTGAAAACTTCAAGTTTAGAGATGCTATAGCGGAGTTTATGAATCTTTCTCGAAGGGGAAACAAGTATTTAGCAGACCAAGAGCCGTGGAAAAAGATTAACCATGACAAAAAAAGAGTGGGAACTATACTGAATTTGTGTCTTCAGTTGGTCGAAGCGCTTGGAGTTTTGAGCGAGCCTTTTTTACCCTTTACCTCAAAAAAGATAGAACTATTATTGAATAATGAGAGTAAAATAACGTCATGGAATGATATAAGCAATAAAGATGAATTTATTAAACCGGGTCATTTAATTGGAAAGCCTATACGATTATTCGAAAAGATTGACAAGAGTCAAATCGAGAATCAGCTTGATAAGCTAAAAAAGAATATTTCAAGCCAGCAAGAATCTGCTAGAGATTTCCCTCCAAAGAAACTAGATGTATCTTTTGGGACTTTTTCTTCATTAGATTTGAGGGTATCCACTATACTATCGGCTAAGAGGGTTCCCAAAACTGATAAGTTAATCAAAGTTTTGATTAATGATGGTGAATCGGTTCGAACGGTTATATCGGGTATTTTTCCACATTATCAGCCAGAGGAATTAGTTGGTAAGCGGGTTGTCTTATTGGCTAATTTAGCACCAAGAAAGATGCGTGGGATAGAAAGTAGGGGTATGTTGCTCTTAGCAGAAGACGAAAAGGGTAAGCCTATTTTTATTCAACCAGAAGGTTCAGAGACAGTAGATGGTCAGCCCATAGGCTAAGATTAAATTAAAGACTAGTAGACATTCCAGAAATGGTTTAACTCTGTTGAACCAGATCCTTTTCCTTTATTTTCGTGCATACTTCGAGCAAAAACCGTCTGGTGTGGCATTATCAGTAGCATATTGGTATTTCGTATAATAGAAATTGATATCCATTTAGTGAGAGATTAGGAGGTGTAGTATCAATTAATTCACCCATGGTATAGAGTCCATGACCATTGAATAGGGCAGCTGAACTAAAGTTTTTGTAAAGATTTTTTTTAAAGGCTATTGTAAAGAAATAGTGATGGAGTAGGAAATATAATTAAAAAAACAGTTGTTTTTTGTAGTGTTGTTCATCCCAGTAACGAATAGCCAATTTTGGGTTGGATTTCTCCATTTTGATTGTTCAGGAAAGAAATTTTCTTGAATTCGTTCTCATAGCAACGGTTTGCTGGTTATGAGTGTGCTATTACTAATGAACTATAATTAGAGTGGCTTGAAATTGAAATAAATATGATGTATTAGCATATTAATGCTTGAAAAAAGATACCCATTTAACGCCTAACAGAAATTTTATTTATTCCCTTCCCGGATGGGGATTATCTATTAGTATTATTTGTAAATTCGAAAAAATCTAAATAAAAATAATAAAGATGAAATTTCAGGATTTTATTGCACATAAAGTAGGTGATTCCAAGTATTGTTTTTCGATAGAGGAATTAGAATTAGCTACAGGAAAAGCAAGAATGCATCTTAAAGGTGATCTATCTCATGCAATAGAAAAAAAGGAGATTAGTGCTTTTAGGCGAGGATTTTATTTAATAGGTAAACATCCTATATATGGTAGTCTTCCTAGAATGCCTATCTCATTTTATATTGATGATTTGTTTAAGTATTTAAAAAGAGATTATTACGTTAGTTTATTCAGTGCATCTGAATATAATGGAGCTAGTCATCAATCTGTTTTTAATGATTTTGTGAATGTCCATATACCGTCTATGAAAACTATCAAAGTAAAACAGTATGACACTTTTTTTCATTCAGTTTCTGTATGGCCAAAAAAAAATATTGTGCGAAGAAAAGAAGACATCTATACGTTTAATATGTCCTCACGTGCCTTAACAACTGTGGATTTGATTCGGTATGAAAGGGAAATAGGTGGAATCAATACTATTTTACCCAACATTGAGGAATTATCCTATAACATGACTACCAAAGACGTGGAAGATTTACTCAGTTGGTATCCCTATAAGAGCATATTACAACGGTTTGGTTTTTTGTTGGAATATTTAAGGTTGAAGCAAGGAGAACATCTATACAAACCTATTGAAGAGTATTTAAGTCAATTCAAGACTTTTCCTGTTTTACTAAGTGAAGGAGTGGAAGGCGAGGAAGGGACCAACGTATATGAGGATGAAGTACAGGAAATGGGTGAAAAGTGGAAGGTCAAAGTCAAGTTTTTTTTGGATAGTGATCTGTTCTATATGGGCTATCGATACTATGATGTAGAGACTGAAGAAGGTCAAAAGATGCTTATAGAACAAGGAGAGGATCCAGAAGTTTGGAAAAAACTCCTTGAACCAATGCCTCATGAGAAAGGATATTTTACAGATCAAAATATAACATAAAAAGGATTCGAATGATTCTTGTTAGTCCTCCCTCTAGTTGCACTTGATATTTTATTATGCGACACATAAATAACCTGCCAAACTATGCTATCACCTAAAATCATCTATGAGTGGCAAGAAAAAACCGGGCTAAAGAACCCTTATCATTCAGAACACGACCTATTATTAGAAAATTGCATAGTAAACTTATATGCTAATGATTTTTTAAAAGATAAGGTTGCTTTTAAAGGGGGTACTGCGTTACATAAATTATACTTAAAATCAAATTTAAGATTTTCGGAAGATATTGACTTATCACAAATTTATTTAGGTCGTCGTATAGGTTCTACATTGGGAGAAATACGAAAAGCAATTAATTTTTTTCATGATCGCCCTAAATCTGATTTAGGTGAACTAGGTAGTAAATTATTTTACCAATACGATTCTTTTCAAAAAAAGGGAAACAATCAAGAGGATGTCAAAACTTTGAAGATAGAAATAAACACGAGAGAACACTTTAGTGTGCTAGGTTTTGTAATTATTCGACACGAGATAAATAATCCTTACATCCAAAAAACAGTGGACATAACTACTTATCGCCTCAATGAGTTGGTTGGTCAAAAACTGGGGGCATTATACCAAAGAAGCAAGGGTAGGGATTTATTTGATGTCTATTACGCAAAAGATCACCAAGATTTTGATATTGAAGAAATTGCCAGATGTTTTAGTCTATACATTCCTTTTAAATCCATTAGAAGACCATATCTTAATAAACACCCGGTTCATCCAACCTTCAAACAGTTTATGAACAATTTACAAAAAAAAGAGTACAGCGAGAATTTTAACAAGAACATAAATGCCCTTGAGAGAAGAGATCTGATATATGAAAAAGGACAGTCTTTTCATTGGATGATGACTGAATTTTTGCCTGATTTATATGATGCCTTGTCTAAATTAAAGGAAAAGAATATAGATAATAAAATTGAAACAGACAATCGAATAGGTTGGACTTAAATTCAAACCAATTAAGAAAGGTGTCACTACCCTATTAAATCTATTGCTAATTATTTTCTTCCAAGATGTACTATTTCCCAACACCTGGATGTCCATTAAATTGAAAGTTGTTGTTCTGGCATATCCACATTCTTGATTTCTTTTCTCTTCAATCGTTGGTAAAATCATGACAATTTTGGATTACGATAATCATTACACCGTTTTCATGTAAATTAAAAGATGATCCCTATAGTTAATTTATCTCTTTCTTCAACCTACTCTATATCAATTTTTGTCATATCTGAATAGGCTTAATTCAGGAATCTACAGCATCAGTATGGAAAAAATGTTGTATTTGCGAGTTGACAATAACATTTCAAGGTTTTCGGTTTGAAGCTATTTTCTAACATTACAGAATGCCTCATAAATGTAATCGTATCAAGAATGCACCAAAAGATGTACTGCACTGACTATCGTCAACCAGCCGCTTTCACCTAACTGTCCAGAAGGATTAAAGACACTATTCATTTTGAATCAGACGAACTCGGTCTTTTCTATTTCCAGGTTATTTTTCTTTCATCAGTATCTCTAAAGGAAGAGACAGATTTTTAAGTCGGTTTTTACCTATTCGGCAATACTCCGGGTTTATTTCACTCCCTATGTAATGTCTGTCCATTTTTTTTGATACGACAGCTGTGGTTCCAGTACCCATAAATGGATCGTATATGACATCTTTGGGTTGGGTAAAGTTTTCTAGGATGGTTTCAACCAATTTTTCAGGAAACGTTGCTCCATGAGAACTTGAACTAGTTGTCCTACCAATTACAGAATTGGGTTCTCTCTTTATTTGCCAAATATCTGCAAGAGTACCTCTCTTGAATTGGGCATAGCGATATTGCCTACTTATGGGATAGTCTTTTTCAAAGACCAAAATGAGTTCTGCTCTTCGATTGATGACTTTTTCTTGCATGGACGGTTGTGCAACTCCCTTATCCCAAATGATAATATCCTTTAAATAGTCTGTGAAATCACCAATCATTTTAAACACTGATCTTTTACTGCCAGTCACAATTTGGACATTGTAGAAAATTACTTTGGATACTCTAAGTAATTCCGTCAACACCTTTGTGTGAAATTGGTTGTACTCTTCTACAGGTAGATTATCTGCAAACCCGTTATATTTTGTGCTGAACTCTTTAACAATTTGACGTGAACAGTACTGACCATTTCGAATCCGCAAATTCATGTTGTAAGGCGGAGATGTGACGACACAGTCCACATAATCAGATGGAATTCTACTCAGAGTATCTAAACAATCTTCATTATAGATTATGTCAGTTCTAATCATTTACTAATTTCGATAGTATTTACAAAAATACATGGAATTAAATAAAGTTATCAACGAGATTAACAGAATTAGGGGTTTGGGATTTGTTAGGTCAACTAGTGTTGAAGAGAACGATGGTGCAATAGGTAGAACATTAGAAGATTTGTTGGGTGTTGCAGAAAACAATAAACAAGATCCTGATTTTATGGGCTTTGAAATTAAAACTCAGAAGCAAATAACAAAAAGCCCCATCTCTTTGTTCACCAGAGCACCAAATAGTCCAAAAAAAGCAATGCGTCTTTTGAGAGACACCTTTGGCGACTATAAGGATTCTGCATTTCCTCAAATGAAAAAGTTGTATGCTTCAGTTTATGCAAATCGATGGAGTAATATCTACGATGTAAATAGAATGAAATTGAACATTAACTATCAAAATAGACAATTAGAGCTGCTGATTGAAAGAGATAATAATCTATTTGAAACACCAGTTTATTGGAATTTTATTGACATTGAAAAGGGACTAAGGAAAATAGATAAGCTTATTGTTGTAAGTGCAGATAAAGAAAGTATAGACTCGAAAACGCACTTCAAATTCACCAAATGCAGGTTGTTTCTTCAATTAGAATTTGATCGATTCCTTGAGTCCTTAAGAAATGGACTCATTCAATTTGATATACGGCTGGGCATTTATAAATCGGGCAAAAACGCAGGAAAATATCATAACCATGGTGGGGGATTTCGAATAAAGCCGAAGAATTTAAATCTGCTTTACAGATATTCAGCTGATTTATAACGATTTATTTCAATTTTTGATTGCAATTACAAAATAAGGAATTTCGTGAGGTGACTTTTCAAATCTATACATGACCAGTCAGTTTGAAGTAAAATATATCAATCACTTAAAACCAACAAGTATTTTAATTATATGCCCTCCAGATTACATACTTAAAACATATCCATCAAAACTCTTAACCTCTTTCTATATTACCATAAAATCAGGCAGCATAATGTATTACTCAAGAGTTGTTCACAGTTTATACACAAAACCCTTTGATAAAATTCAATGTATGGATGTTGTAAAGGCAAGAAAAGTTTTATGATTTAATTGGTATATGTTTATGATCCCAGCTATGACTTTTAAGCTTCAAAGCTCCCAGGACTATATCGCGCAAGCTGATTTGACCAACCAACCGTCCACGTTTGTTTAGTACAGGGAATCGATGAAGTTTTGTATTGTAAAACAATGAAGCTGCATCAAAAATGGTCTGATCATCCTGAATGGTAATCACGGTTTTACTCATCAAGAGACTGACTTTACGGTTTATAAACGGCATATTAAAGTATCTTGAATCAGAGATTTGTTTCATACAATCTGCCTCAGAAATAATCCCAACGATTTTTCCTGTTTTATCAACTACTGGACCTCCAGAAATTCTATGTTTAATAAAGTCTCGCATTACATCTTGTAGGGATTGATCGGGGGAAAAAGTAACAAGATTTTTGGCCATTAAATCTGATACCAACGTTTTGTTGGTTTCTGCCTTTTTCTTTCTGAATTGTGCACCCTGAAAACTCTTTATTGCCATTGGATAGTTATTTGATAAATGAATGTCCTAAGTTAAAAAGAAATGGACACCAATTCCAACATTGGATTTAAATTCAAAGATAAAGGTTTAGGTAACTAATACTTCTTGATAAGCCGGTCAAGAATTTAAAATTTATTGCTCTTTTTACACGCTATTCAGATTTTCTAAACTTTTTGCCTCCGAGTATAGTGATTTTTTAGCACAGCTAAGGTGTCTTATATCTGGATGTTGGTACACAGATACAATGTTATCAAATTCTATAATGGGTTGTAATTCATGTGCATTTATTCTTTCTCTTCATTTTCTTGGCTTATTTGCTGAGTCGGCTCTTTCAACACCTAAAAACACTTATGAGGTAGAGTTGATGGTGATGAACAAGGCTTCCATCAAGGTATTAATAGAGGACTATGAAGACTCTATGGTGGTGAATTTATTCAATGCCTTCTGTCCGTTTCGTAGTCATTGATTTTAAGAGTAGGGAAGAACTTAAGGAGGTGTTCTTAGAAACGGGCATTTGGTTCTATAGGGATTTCGAGAGAAAATAATAAAGTGCTGCCTTTGCCGCTCTGGTGGTTCCTATGAAAATTCGCCTAGTATTGAATTGCAATATTGAATTAGTGTACTATTCTAACAAATTACGCTTTTAAGCCATCACCAATTTCAAATAAGGACAAGATGTATGCATTGATTTAGATAAAATCAATTCATGTATTGTGGTAACAGAATAGCACAAAATAAGTAAATTTACCCCCAACTGGCCCATGGTGTAACTGGCAACACGTCTGATTTTGGTTCAGAAGAGTCTAGGTTCGATCCCTAGTGGGCCAACAAAAAAAGTGAGAGGGTTTAATCTATAATTGATAACCGAATTTTTATTTTTGGCCTAAGGGATGGATTCTTGGATTATTTTTGCGTCCGCTTTTCAGGACCTGAACCGATAACCCCGTAAAACATTTTCAGTCGTGCAATCCCAAATTACCTTAAAAAAAATCGCCCTTATTGCCCATGACAATAAAAAACCCGATATGGTTTCTTTTGTTACCAAGCGATTAAAGTTTTTCAATCACCCCAAAATCAACGTGGTGGCCACAGGGACAACGGCTTATCACTGCGAAAGAGCTGGAATTAATAAAGTTGAAAAAGTTGCATCAGGACCTTATGGCGGTGATGCAGAAATTGCTGCAATGGTTACCAGGAATGAAATCTCAGTGGTAATTTTTATGCGCGACCCTCTTGGGAAACATCCCCATGATGTTGATATTAGTATGCTTATGAGGGTATGCGATGTTCATGGAGTTTCTCTAGCGACTAATTACGAAACAGCAAACCTACTTATTGATTGGTATTCCCAGAATGCTCTTTTATTGAATACTTCAAAAGGCTAACCCAAAATAATTAATAGAGCTGGTTAGTTAAGCGCGTATAAGATTTTTTTAATTAAATTACCCCCTACTGACCATTTTTGTTATCAGATTATTGAATATTGTGGCTTTACTTTCTGGACGATTTATCCTAAAGTTGCATTAATGGGATGAATATGCACATTAAATGTGCTTATATTTCTACTATAAATGATGAAAGTCACAAGGTATCGGCTCGTGATGGTATCTGTTATCAAAAAATGATAAATGATCGGCCTCAAGTATTGTTTGATGTGTTCCTTTGAATATTATAAGACTTTTGGCTGAGAGCATTATGAAATGATGATGGAAGAACAAATAACAACACAAAATAAAATGTTAATCAATTTATGCCGGAAAACCAAAACATAGAATACAAACGAAGTTGGCATGACGATTACCTAAAATGGGTATGTGGCTTTGCCAATGCCATTGGAGGTAAAATATACATTGGTAAAGTTGATATCGGAACTATTGTGGGCGTTGATGGAGTTAAAGACTTGATGGAATCCCTACCCCAAAAAATACAAAATCATCTAGGTATTATCTGTGATATTAACACCATAAAAGACAATGGAAAAGAATGTATTGAAATTATAGTACAACCCTATTCCGTTCCGGTATCACTAAGAGGACGGTATTTTTATCGTTCGGGAAGCGTAAAATCTGAACTAACAGGTATTGAATTAAATGAATTTTTATTAAAAAAGGCTGGAAAAACATGGGACGATGTTATTGAGGAAGGAGCAACGTTAGAGGATATAGAAGATTCAAGTATTGACCTTTTTTTGAATGATGCAGATAAAAGTGGACGAATGCCTGCAAGCCAAGATTTAACCAAGCAAGAATTATTGGAAAAACTACGTTTAATGTTAAATGGCAAAATTAAGCGTGGTGCTCTCATTTTATTTGGAAAAGACCCCAATAGGTTTTATCCAAATGTGGCAGTACAAATTGGTCGTTTTGGAAAAGATCATGCTGACCTTCTTTTCCAGGAACAATTGGAAGGGAATATTACTTGGCTGTTGGTAAGAGTACCCCAACTATTAAATGAAAAGTTTTTGACCAAACAGATTAGTTTTGAGGGATTGCAACGGATAGAAAAAGGAGAATACCCTATAGCGGCCATCCGAGAAATGTTATTGAACGCCATGGTGCACAGAACTTATATGGGTGCAAAAATTCAAATGAGGGTATATGACAATAAACTCTCTATTTGGAACGAAGGGGTTTTACCTGAAGGATTGGACGAAGAAAGTTTGAAAGTACATCATGTTTCCAAACCGAGAAACCCATTGATTGCCGAAGTATGCTTTAAAGCAGGATATATTGATTCCTGGGGACTAGGTACATTAAAAATAATTGATTCCTGTAAAAAGAACGGACTTCCAGAACCCAAAATCAAAGAATTTAATGGAGGGATTTTGGTAACACTTTATAAAGACTACCTTTCCGAGGAACAATTGAAACAATTAGGTTTATCCAATAGGCAAATTAATGCGATAAGATATGTAAAGGAAAGAGGAAAGATAACTAATAGAGAATATCAATCCATTAATAATATAGGAAAAACAACAGCCACTAATGAACTAACACAACTAATAGAGTTAAATTTTTTAGTGCCTTCGAAAACAAAGGGAAGAGGGACTAAATATATATTAAAATAATTGGCCGAATCGGCCACTAATTGGCCACTAATTGGCCACTAATTGGCCGAATCGGCCACTAATTGGCCGCAAATAGGGTGAATAGCCCAATAGAAAGAATTGAGGTCATTATTTAAGCACATATTAGATTTTTTGATAGAATTTTTCTTTGTCAACCATTTTTGTTATTTGATTGTTGAATATCGTCTCTTTATTCTGCGAACGGTTTATTCTGAAGCATATCTCGTTGAAATATCTGTCCAGGTTAAAGTCGCTTACCCATGAATAAATAGTACGCATCCAAGACTTTATCTGGTGGTTCATCGTATGAAGAGACACGAACTTGAGTCCATTGTTGCTTTCCATCTGAGTAATGTTATAAGCCTTGTCTATTGGTCTATATCCTTTCTGCCACGTGAAGGGGATCAACATCTTGACGATGGTTATCTGGACAGACTTACTGATATGGTTGGCAAAGATGAACTCAAGAGAGCGTGTTGAGAAATCTTCTATGCGCATGGCATACATAAGCCTAACGCAAGTTTGTTAAAAGCGCATTTTTTTTATTTCGTAAAAATTTTTTAGTCATTTTATTGAATAATTTACAACCATCAATTCTTTTTATTATCACATTTATATTCATGAATAGATTTAAATGCCATATATATAATTTTGTTTTGAAATCTTAGTTGTAGTGGATATATGTTTTTTAGATTTAGGAATTTTATTATCTTAGCCTCCGCAAAGTTTTACTTTATGCTTATACAAACAAAAATCAATATCCCCAAAATCAAAACATAATAAGGCTGTGTTCTCCTTTTGTAGACAGGATTTCTTGACTAAATAATTTTCCCCAATGAACAGATCAAAACGGTTCAACCAAGAGGGCTTTGTTGTAGTGGATAGATTTATAAGTGGTTGATTATCAATACTATAATGTCGATTTTGACAAACTTGCGCCAAGCTTTTCCTCTTTTGTAAGCTGTACTGCCGTTACCGCTTTCTTTTTCTTGTTCCACTCCGCCCAGAACGAACTCGTCCACATTTACTATACTATCAACAAGGTACTTGCCACTGGATTCCATAGCCTCTATGACCTTGTGCATGAACAGATGGACAGTCTTTTCGGTTACTCCATAGCCAGCAAACGTGTACCATGCGGAAAGACTCTTGGTGGTGGTAGACATCTCAAAGCAGATAAAAAAGGCCTTGTGTACACCGAACTTCACCTTGTGAAACAAGGTATTGGCTGTAGCTAAATCGGTATGGCAACAGATGTTGCACATCCTTGAAAAATCTTTGCGTTCCTGACAAGCCCCGTGTCCACATTGGACACATTTAAAGCTGTCATTCCATTTGATTTCGGAGAGGTATTTCTTGCAATCCAAGTCTGTTGGGAAGCGTTCAGAAGACTCTAAGAGGTTTTGTCCTTTAAAAATATTCATAATTATCGTTTATGGCTCTAATCACTTTGTTGTGGAATGGGTGCAAATGAAGCAAAAATAGAGGGGAGAGAGTAAATCTGTAGTTTCATATGTACGTTACGATAATCTCGCTGGTGGGAATTTGATTCCGAAATAAAATTTGCAGTCCCACGGGAAGTTTTCTAAGTTTTCTTCCTCGAAACATCGTTTTGGGGTTTAACCACCTCAATTACAAAACTATTGAGGACTACGATAACACTTAATTTTTCTGTTTTGATGATTTAGGGGTTGATTCTAGGCCTATTGAGAGGCATTTTGGCACGCTGTCATTGATAAGCGTATATAATAGGATTTATGTTAAAAAATGTACGAATAATCAAATACTTTTGTATTAGGCAATTTTTCTTTACTCATGGAAATCAATAGGATTAAGGCTGCTTTAGCTGAGAAAGGAAAAAAATAAATGGGATTTTAGAAAAAGTTCAGAATATTCTGTATGAAGATAAAAAACAGTCTATATGGGTGAGTTAATAAAAATTGAGGGGTTAACTTACAAGGTTGGAAGTAAAACGGTACTAGATGATATCACTTTTGATGTGATAAAAGGTGAAAAGTACCTAATACTAGGTCATAATGGCTCTGGTAAGTCTTCGTTGATTGATTGTATTTTGGACAATGTTAGATATCGGGGTACCATACTGAAAAATGAAATAAATAAAGATAGACTAGGTATTTTATACGATCAATTTTCTGCCTTGCCGCTACTTAAAGTAAAGGAAATTTTGAAACTTCTTGAATGCGTTTATTCAACACCGAGAAATAACGATCTTATTAGTAGCCTTACATTAGAACCCCTACTGAATAAATATTTTTACGTGCTTTCCAAAGGGGAACGAAAAAAAGTGGGTCTATATGCATCTTTATTTGTAAAAAGTGATTTACTTATTTTGGATGAACCTACCGATGGACTTGATCCTGAAGTCAGGGATATCTTTTGGAACATTATTAGAAAATATAAAAAGACGGTGCTTTTAACCACTCATCTTTGGGAAGAGGCTAAATTTCATGTAGATAAGATTATTTTTTTAGAAAGCGGAAAAATCCTTAGCAATGCCGAAACCTATGATGAATTGATGGCCAAGTTCCCCTATAAAGGTAAGATAGTGACTAATTCAACAATTAAATATCCTGAAGAAATGAGAGTAATAAGTATTGATAAACAAAGTTTTATATACTTTAAAAATCAAAATGAAAAGAAAGAAATTATCAGATTTATTTCTCAAGCCGATTCTACTGGGTATTCTGTTTTTCAAATAGACTTGAGAGATATATACGTTCATTTAAAAAGTAATGAGTAGATTTTTTGTCTGAAATAACTAGATTAGAACAGAGCTAGCTAAGGTTGCAATTAAATGAATATTAAAGCTATACGACTTTTATTCCATTACCAATTCCTTTCTTCTTTTTTGAGAAACAAGGAGACTCTTATATATACTATTTTCTTACCCTCTTTTTTATTCATCATTTTTGGTTTGGCGTTTAGAATTGATTCTAGATACGCTAGTTTTTTTCTCCCAGGAGTAATAGGGAGTATTATAGCTAGTGATGGATTTTATGCAGTAGGTCCTGTGATTAAGAACTATTATACTTTACAAGTAGTTCGGTATTTTAGGGGGTACCCGTTAAATATAATTTGGCTTTTTATCACCTTTATTTTGACTAGACTGATTTTCATTGGAATTGCTTCAATCATAGTAATCATACTTTCAGTATATGTATTTGATTTCACTCCTAGCTTTAAATCCCTTATCTTTTATCTTATAGGTATTGTTTTAGGGTTCTCAATCTATTCTCTGATTGGTCTAACGATTTCGCTTTTTGGGATAAAAGACAATAAGGATCAAGCTTTGTTAACTCCTCTTTACCTAATGAGTATTTTTCTCTCTGATGCTTTTTTCAATCTTTCAAGTATAAATTCTTTTTTTTCAATTATTAGTTATTTATTTCCTCTTACCCCAGTGTTGGATTTTATGAGAGAGGGAGATTTATTATCTCTGCTATACTGTCTCATTTGGTTGCTGATTTCTCTAACATTATATTATGTCAAGTTAAATTCTATGGGATTAAAACGGTTATGAAAATACGTTTTAGAATAACTGTTGCTTTTGTTTTGTTGTCTTGGTGTGTTACCAATGTGTTATCTCAACAAAATAGTAATGGTGATCATGTATTTCTTACTAGTGTTCAAAATCAAATAGAAATGAGATTTTTGGAAGCGATGAAAGATCAAGAATTTGAACCTCTTCTAAACATCAAAAACAGAATAGATCGGATAGACGATGTAGGCTCCTCCACTTTGAATTATTATAAAAGCTATTGGTCATCATATCTGCTATATCATTTGTCTCTATGCTACTTTAGAAATGGACAATTAGAAATGAGCGAACGTGTGATAAAAGAGGCAATTGATATACTTGAAGATATTGAAAATAAAGATTCCGAAGTTCTTGCTTTGTTGGCACTTGCACAGACTTTTTACTTTCAATATGTTCCGAGGCAGGATGTCTTTTTACACATGCACAAGGTGAAGGAAAACTTAAAGAAATCAATGATCTTGGACAAAAACAACATGAGAGCGCACTATGTAAATGCTAGTTATGATTATTATACGCCCGAAGAATATGGTGGTGGTCAAAGGTCTGAATCTCTTTTGTTAAAGGCTGTTGCTGCTCCCAACACTAGATCATCTCCATTTGCACCAAATTGGGGAAAGAAAGAAGCCTATGGACTGTTAATCGGATATTACATTAAAAAAGCAAATAAAGAATCAGCATCCAAATATTTGAGTATACTCAAAAACAGATTTCCTGAATACGGAATGATAAACTCATATTCTGAAGCTATTGAGGCAATTAATTGAACAGATTTAACTCTGGTCATTAGCGCCTATACCCCAACGCCTTTACATCGGAATAGGATAGATACGTCTGGTGGTTATATCATCAGAAGCAGTCATGTAGGGCGGTCCATAGAAAGCGTTGTCAAGCAATACCACAAGCTCAATGATATAGAACAGACCTTTAGGACTTTAAAAACTGATTTCAAGGTTAGGCCGATTGTTTATCAGAAAGACCATAGAATAAAGGCACCTATTTTTATTTCTGTTCTGACCTGTTATGGAGTCCATGTGATCCGGAGAAAGTTAAAGACACGGGGTATAGATGATAGTTGGGGAACTATTCAGCGGGAGTTGAATAAATGGCAACGTGGTGATGTTGTTTTGGAAAAGACCAAGAGAAAGGATATAGTCCTTTCAAAAGATGCCAAGCCGAATGAATTTCAAAGAACATTGGTTCAACTTATGCACATACCAATTAGCGATTTAGGGAGAAAAAATCATAAAAATGTAGGCCTAGTAAATTTTAAAAAATTGTAAATGATGATCTACAACCACTTACAAAATGAAGTGATAAACTTGCGGTTAAAGTTTTCTGAACGCATCAAAACAGAATTGGCTTGTAAGAAATACCTCTCTGAAATCAAATGGAAAGATGGCTTTTATGTGTCCAGTGTGGTCATGGGGCTTGCCAGGTAGAAAAGGACTTGTATAGGACGTGCAATTTCTGTAGCCATACGGAGTCAACTACAGCCAATACTTTTTCCACAGGGTTAGGTTCGGTGTGCGAGCAAGCCGTTTTTTATCACTTAAATGTTTAGGCAACGAGCGTATTCTGACAGTTCTTTACAAAATTTGCTAGGCAATCACCAATCAATGACTTGCAGACGTGATAAGATTCGAACTTATGACCTCCGGTTTAGGAAACCGATGCTCTATCCAACTGAGCTACACGTCCAAATTTAAGTCCAAAAATAAAAACAGGAACCCAAAGTGAGTTCCTGTTACTAAAACAAATATGAAAACAAAGAAAAATTACATCATACCTGGCATTCCGCCTCCACCTCCCATTGGGGGTGCTGCGGTTGCCTTATCTTCCTTGATATCCACAAGAGCACATTCAGTAGTGATAATCATACCTGCAACTGAAGCAGCATGTTCAAGCGCAACCCGAGCTACTTTTTTGGGATCAATGATGCCCGCTTCTAGCATATCAACATAAGTGCCGTCTTTGGCATTGTAGCCAAAATTGGGTTCACCTTCTTCTACCTTCGATACCACGACTGATCCCTCTGCACCCGAGTTTTCAACAATAATGCGCAGTGGACTTTCTAAGGCCCGTCGAACGATTTGAACCCCCGTTTTTTCGTCTTCAGTTTCGGTTTCTACATTCTCAAGATTTGGCTTTGCATTCAATAATGCGACACCACCTCCGGCAACAATACCTTCTTCAATAGCTGCTCGAGTAGCATGAAGTGCATCGTTTACACGATCTTTTTTCTCTTTCATCTCTACTTCAGAAGGAGCACCAACATAGAGTACAGCAACACCACCAGATAACTTAGCTAGTCGCTCTTGCAACTTTTCCTTATCATAATCAGAAGTTGTGGTCTCGATTTGGTTTTTTATTTCATTTACCCGACGAGTGATGGAATCTTTGTCTCCATGTCCACCTACTATTGTTGTGTTGTCTTTATCAACTGTTACTAAGTCGGCTGTACCAAGCATCTCAATAGAGGTGTTTTCTAGTTTGTAGCCTTGTTCCTCTGAGATTACTGAACCTCCAGTGAGAATAGCAATATCCTCAAGCATGGCTTTTCTTCGGTCTCCAAATCCAGGAGCTTTAACTGCGGCAATTTTAAGAATGCCACGAAGCTTATTGACTACCAAAGTGGCAAGAGCCTCTCCATCTACATCTTCTGCAATAATCAATAAAGGGGAACCAGATTCCAATACCTTATTCAGCACCGGAGTAAGGTCTTTCATGGTAGAAATTTTCTTATCAAACAGAAGAATTCTGGTCTTTTCTAGTTCTGTTGTCATCTTTTCTGAATCAGTGACAAAATAGGGAGATAAATATCCCCTATCGAACTGCATACCTTCAACAACATCAACATAAGTATCGGAAACTTTGGCTTCATCTACCGTGATGACTCCCTCCTGACCAACTTTATCGAAAGCTTCAGTGATGATAGTTCCGATAGCAGTGTCATTATTAGCCGATATACTTGCGACACTATGGATCTTTTCGGAAGACCCACCGACTTCGACTGCTGTAGAACCTAAATACTCTACAACTTTAGCCACGGCTTTATCAATTCCCTTTTTCAAATCCATTGGGTTCGCCCCAGCGGCTACATTTTTTATCCCTTCTTTGACAATGCTTTGGGCAAGAATAGTAGCTGTAGTAGTTCCGTCGCCTGCAATATCATTGGTTTTGGAGGCAACCTCCTTGACCATCTGGGCACCCATATTTTCCAGATTGTCTTCTAGCTCAATTTCTTTTGCTACGGTAACACCATCTTTGGTCACTTGAGGAGCTCCAAAAGATTTTCCCAATATAGCGTTTCGACCTTTTGGTCCTAGGGTTACTTTGACAGCATCCGCCAAGGCATCAACTCCTCTCTTAATGCCTTCCCTTGCTTCAACATCAAATACAATTTTTTTTGCCATTTTTTAAAAATTAAAGATTAAACAATTGCGAGTATATCGCTTTCTTTCATGATCAGATAATCTACCCCACCATGAGATAAATCGGTTCCGGAGTATTTACCATAGAGAACCAAATCACCTACCTTCACAGTAATGGGATTATCAGCTGTTCCAGGTCCAATCGCTACAACAGTACCTTTTTGCGGTTTTTCCTTTGCAGTATCTGGGATGATTAACCCTGATGCTGTTTTTTCCTCAGCGGGTGCAGGCTCAATCAATACCCTATCCGCCAGGGGCTTAATGTTTACTTTACTCATAATGAATAGTTATTATTAATTAGTTAACACTCCCACTTAGTCAGAAATTGTGCCAATGAAATAATACATCCAAATTGACACTTTTTTGTGACAATATGTCATAATCAAGGGAGAGATAATTTATTCTTCTTCTTGTTGGGGTGGAGGTAATTCCTCTGGTATTTCTGGTAATGCATCGGTAGCTGATGGTTCCTGCTCTGGAAGAGCTTCAGGAATCACTTCCTCTGATGGTGCAGTATTTTCAAGTAGTATGGAGTCTGTGTTTCCTTGACGAGTTAGGGTAACATTGGAGATTAAAATGAGGACCAACAAAAAGATGGCTAGTACCCAGGTCGAACGGTCTAAAAAATCAGTGGTTTTTTGGACTCCACCTAACTGTTGGGTTCCTGCTCCACCAAAAGCGGAAGAAAGTCCGCCACCCTTAGGGTTTTGAACCATAATTACAAGAACCAATAACAAGCAAATTAGGATGATGAGAACGATGAAAATGGAATACATACCTTCTACTTTTTGTTTTAGTTATTTACAATTCAGTTCCCGATTGATTTATCTTCTGTTTTACCTCATCAATTCGGCGAGCAAAGTAATCACTTTTTTTAGAATCGGTATCACGGAGAAAACAAAAAACCTCAATGGCTTTTTGAAATTGTTTTTGGGTTAAGTAAAGTTCGGCGAGAGTTTCGGTATAAACCCTATTGGGATGAATCAAGCGTTTTTTTGATAGGTCAGTTCTGCCATACATGGTAGACTCTTGATTAGCTTTAATCACTTTTGAGGTAATAGGGTTGTTGATGAATTGATCTATCCTTTTGGATTGTGTAGTTTCAGTTTTATTTGATTCCTTTTCCTTGTTTTTGGGATTTTTATCCTGACCTTTTGATTCTTCTAGCCACTTTTTAAGTAGGGTTCTTTGATAAGAAATAGTTGATGTCCGAAACAATTTTGATTCTGTAACATTTTCTTTGGAATCATTGATAATCAGCTGATAAAGTTGGGCTAGATGGAAGTAAGGATATTTACGGACAATAGAGTTCAACTTGGCTTTAATATCCTTGGGGTTGGTATCCTGAAGTTTCAGGACTGCTTGTAATTTTTCTAATCTACTTTCTACCATTTGGCTAAGGTATCGTTAAATATATCTTGAGTGATTCGTTCAAAAATAGCTTCGTGGGCTTCATCTTTGACATCGAATAATTGCAGTTCTGCGGGGTAATCATAATAAAAATTATAGGATCTTTCAAAGTCATCCTCTTCATTTTTTGTATTGATATATCGAAAATTCACTCTCATTGTCAATCTATTTTGGGCTGCTGTAATCTGAGCTGTAGCAGACATGGGAGAAATGCTATATTCTACTATTTCACCTTCATAAATTAGGTCGCCGTTTCGAGATACCAGATCCAGAGTCGATTGGTTATTGATAATATCTTGAAGAGCAATGGTAAAATCCTGGTCTAAACCGGGTTCTACGGTAGACCCAGGTCGATTTCCAGCTTGGTTTTCAAAAAAATTCACCTGGAAGGTACTAGTCCCGGGAGGAATAGAGGCCCCTGTAAAACTATAGATGCCACAACCCCAAAGACAGATTGTTATTGAGCTAAGGAAAATCAGGTTTAGAAATCTAATTCTGAAGGTTTTCTTCATTTAAGTTATAGCTTTTTATTTTTCGGTACAAAGTACGTTCAGAAATCCCTAATTCTGCTGCAGCTGCACGTCTTTTTCCTTTACTTCTTGAAAGAGCATTTTTAATCATTTCAAGTTCTTTTTCTTGAAGAGAAATGGGTTCATCTTCCAAGGCCTCAATATACCGATAGTTATTTTGATCGCTGTCTATATGATCTAATTCTCTATTAGGAAAGGGTATTTTCTGGGGTTGTGACAAATCGTTTTTTGGCTTGTTTTCTTTTCCATAAAGTTTTTCTATTAGTGACTTTTTGCCCATTTTTTTAGAGGAGGGATCTTTTTGATTGAGCGTTTCTAAAACCAATTCTCTTAGGTCATTTATTTCTCGCTTCATGTCGAAAAGAAGTTTGTACAAAACTTCCCGATCTTCATAGAACTGATCTTCGGTCTTCTCTTTGGCAATAATCATGGGGAGTCTTGAACCCATATTTGGTAAGTATTTTCGGATTACTTGCTCTGTAATCGTGGGGTTCATTTCGAGGATTGATAACTGCTCTACTGTGTTTTTGAGTTGCCTAATATTTCCTTTCCATCTATAATTGAGGATGATGTTTTTAGCATTATCATCTAGTCGAATACCGGGTCTTCGATATTTACTAGCAAAATCAGAAGCAAATTTTCTGAAGAGCAATAATACATCTTCACCTCGGTCTCTTAATGGGGGGAGAAAAATCTGGACGCTACACAATCGATAATAGAGGTCTTCTCTAAATTTCTTTGTCTCTAATGCTTTTTGAATATCAACATTTGTGGCGGCGATGATGCGCACATCTGATTTCTGAACTATAGAAGACCCTACTCGGATGAATTCACCTGATTCGAGGACTCTCAGTAATCGCACTTGAGTAGATAGGGGTAATTCTCCTACTTCATCGAGAAATAACGTTCCTTTGTCCGCAACTTGGAAATAACCGGCTCGAGCTTGGGTAGCTCCTGTAAATGCCCCTTTTTCGTGTCCAAATAATTCACTATCTATCGTACCTTCAGGTATAGCGCCGCAGTTTACTGCAATATATTTTGCGTGTTTTCGGTGTGAATACTGGTGTATTATTTTGGGAATGCTTTCTTTTCCAACGCCACTTTCGCCGATAATCAATGCAGAAATGTCCGAAGGAGCGATTTTATAGGCTGTTTCAACAGCGGTTATCAATCGAGAATCATTTCCGATTATTTCAAATCTTTGTTTTATGTTTTGTAAGGGTATCATAAAATTATGGCCAGTGTGCGTAATCCAATGCGGCACCTACTAGAGTTGTGGGGGTAGATTTTTGGATGATGACATCAACATACTCTCCAATCTTGTAATGCTCTTTGGGGAAAACTACCACCGTATTTTGGGTTGTTCTTCCGCTCCAATACTCATTTGACTTTCTTGAGGCTTTTTCAATGAGTACTCGGCAAGTTTTTCCAATCATTTGCTGGTTAAGAGAAGAGCTGTGCTTATGCTGTAGGTCTATAATTTGGTTGAGTCTTCTTTTCTTTTCTCTCAGTGGAATATCGTCTTTCAATTTTCTTGCTGCTAAGGTATTTGGTCTTTCGGAGTAAACGAACATAAAGCCGTAATGGTATTGTACGTACTCCATCAGGGAGAGGGTATCTTCGTGGTCTTGCAGTGTTTCAGTCGGGAAACCGCTGATCATATCGTGAGAAATACCACAATTGGGGATGATGGTTCTGATGGAATCAATCAATTCAAGGTATTCTTCTCTGGTATGTTGTCTATTCATCAGCTTCAAAATCCGATTACTTCCTGATTGAACGGGTAGGTGGATATGTTTACAGATATTATCGTATTCAGCGATTGTGTACATCACTTGTGGTGTCATGTCTTGGGGGTTGGACGTGGTGAATCGGATCCGAAGTTCGGGAAATGATTTTGCTACCAAAGCCAATAATTTATCAAAGGAAAGAGCCGTTTTCTTTTGCAATGCTGATGCTTTGGCAAAATCTTTTTTAAGACCTCCGCCGTACCAGATATAGCTATCGACATTTTGTCCAAGGAGGGTCACTTCTTTATATCCTGTTTTGGCGAGGGTTTCGATTTCTTGAAGGATACTTTTGGGATCTCTACTTCGTTCTCTTCCTCTTGTAAAAGGAACAACACAGAAGGTACACATATTGTCACACCCTCTGGTTATTGAAACGAACGCTGAGACTCCATTTGAATTCAATCTAAGGGGGGAGATATCGCTGTAGGTTTCTTCTTTGGAAAGCAAAACATTGACTGCTTCTCGGTGGTCCTCCAGGTGATTGAGCAAATTGGGAAGATCGCGATATGCATCGGGTCCAACCACGAGGTCAACTATTTTTTCTTCTTCTAGGAACTTATGCTTGAGCCGTTCTGCCATACATCCTAGTACGCCGATTTTGAGTTTTGGGTTCTGTTTTTGGTAGTATTTTAGGGCAGATAGACGATTTCGGACTCGTTGTTCGGCTTTTTCTCTTATAGAGCATGTATTCAAAAGAATGAGATCTGCAGAATTGGGATTATCGGTAATAGTATACCCGGTTTTCTCCAATACTGATGCGACCACTTCACTATCAGCGAAATTCATCTGACATCCATAAGTTTCGATGTATGCGTTCTTATGTTTTTTATCTATTATCTCCGTTATCTGGTTTTGATTTTGTAGCAAAGGTTCCATTGAATCATCTTCTAGGATGCTCGACTCAGCGTTCAAAACGATATTCTGTGTATTGACTCTCATTAATCCGATTGGACCAAAATTTCAAGACTTCTTGATCAATTGGTTCAAGTTGTATTTATAGAAATGTGATGGCAAAGTTAATAATCAATTTCCGAAATACGACATTTTGTCAGCATTAAAATATTTCTATTGGAGTAAAACTATGTTAGATAGATAAATACACAAAATGAGGCGAGTATTTTTTATGTTTCAATTGAATTCTTGCTGTTGTTTTTTTGGCTATCCAGAAATTCTTTTAAGTTTTCATTCAAACATTTCTTATTTTAGTCTGTGCAATGCAGTAGAAAATAGGTGTTTGGTAATAATGATTGTGAACCCTTTGGCCGATTGGTGGCATTGAATAGTATGAAATGACCACTTTTTGGAGATAGGCTTGAAACCAAGGATAGGACTTTAAGGGTATAATTTGGATATATATTGATCTTTGTAAAAAATAAATAGTATGGAAATTAGATATTTAGGACATGGGGGCTTTCAGATAAACTTCAATGAAAGCCAATTGATTATTGATCCTTTTGTTAGCGGAAACCCCCTTGCAAAGTCCATTGATATAGATAATTTGGAGGCTGATTATATTTTACTTACCCACGGACATGAAGATCATGTGCTTGATGCGGAGAGTATTGCCAAAAAGTTTGGTTCAACCATCATATCCAATTTTGAAATAGTCAGTTGGTATGGTGCCAGAGAGATTCTGGGTCATCCTATGAATCATGGTGGGAAGTATCGTTTTGAATTTGGATGTGTCAAATATGTAAATGCAATTCATTCGTCGGTATTGCCGGACGGCACATATGGAGGTAATCCGGGAGGTTTTGTGATTTGGAACGATGAAAAGGGAAAAGACAACATCTGTATATACATAGCGGGAGATACCGCTCTTACGATTGATATGAAATTAATTCCTGAAACTTGCCCGAAGATTGATTTAGCCATACTACCTATCGGAGATAATTTCACTATGGGGTATGAAGATGCAGCTTTGGCGGCAGAATTTGTTAATGCTTCTAAAATCATTGGATGCCACTATGATACTTTTCCTCCGATTGTAATTGACCGTAAATCAGCTGTTGATTGTTTTAGAAAGCGGGGGAAAGAGTTGATTCTCTTGGACATAGGAAGTCAAATAAATATCTAAACCTGACTTTTTCTTCTATTTGACTTCTTTTATTGCTTAAGTGTATGTATATCTTTTATAGATCCTAGAATCAACCCATTAATGCAACTTTGGGGTAGGATTTTGAATTGAAGAATCAAAAGACAATAGCAAGTGAAACTTATACTCGCTGTTCAAGAACCAAGCAAGTGGCAAAGTAAGGTATCACCCTTGATGAACCTAACGGATACGGTCTAAAAAAAATATTATGCTACAAAAGCTGCACTTATAACCGATAATATTCAATCAGAATATTCTTCAAATGAGAAACTTCGGTAAGGATTAGAAAATTGATCTGATTATTTACGCCAATTCAAATACTAATGCGTGTAAAAGATTTGAACGCGAGAAGAATGAAGATGCACTTTTTTGTGTTGGTTATTTTTATTTAGAATAAATATAAATAAATTTGTCGGCGTTTTCAATTCAATAAATGGTTGAAAATGGAAAAACCATTTACCTATACAAATTAATAATGATGAAACAAGAAAAACTTTTCTGTGTCGCGGTGGTATTGTCCTCATGGGGATATTTATTCCCCCAAGCCCAATTGGAGTTTGAGTCAAATAAGTTGGAGCTAGATAAACAAGCCATCAAAATTATGTGTGGCTGCTATGAAGTGGGTTTCAACTTTATAGAAACTTTTTCTTTTTCTGAAGACTCACTCTATAAACCCTCAGAAACTAAGCACATGAGTGCCCTCGAATGGGTCAAACTTTTAGAAGATGATGAGGATAAAATTGTCATGCAGCACTTGTTGATTGTCGGAGGTGATGAAAGACCAACAATTGTAAAACATTGGAGACAAGACTGGTTATATGAAAACCAAACCAGTTACGATTATGATGCTGATAATCGTTGGAAATATGTTTCATATACCGCAGACCAAGTCAAAGGAAAATGGACTCAAAGAGTATCCCAAGTTGATGATACTCCACGCTATGAAGGGAGAGCGACCTGGGTGCACGTAGATGGTAAAAGTTCATGGGAAAGCAAGGCAGATGCCCCTCTGCCCAGAAGAGAACATACTGTAAGAAACGATTATAATGTGATGAAAAGAACCAATCATATACTAGTTTACAATGACCATTGGATCCACGATCAAGATAATGATAAAATAGTCAGAAGAAACGGAGAACCGGATGTGTTACTAGCACAGGAAAAAGGGCATAATGTCTATAAAAAAGTGGCCGATGAAAAATGTATAGCTGCACAAAAATGGTGGAAAGAAAATCATCAACATTGGGATTCAGTACGCAGAGAGTGGGATGAGATATTTTCCAAAAAAGAAGACATCATCCTATAATTTCAAAAACAATAATTACAATTCATAGATAATTATCGCCGCTAAAAGACCAAGAAATAATCTAAATCACTGAGAAAATCAATATCGGATGTAACCGGTGATTTCTAATCCATACCCAGTAATGCCAACTCGTTGCTTTTGTTCCGAGTTGCTGATGAGCAAAATACGGCTAATGCCTATATCATCCAAGATTTGAGCACCAATACCATAATCCCGATCGTCCATAGAAATAGGAGGCACCCTAAGGAGATCCCCAGAAGACTGAAATCTTTCTAATTCAATAAATCTAGCCAACAAATTTTCACTATCTTGTTCTTTATTGATAAATAGAATGGCCCCCTTTTCTTGGGTATTGACAACATTGAAAATTGAGGCCAATTTAGATTTTCCCCCTTTGATTATTTTATTAATAATATCATTGCTTACCCTCGAAGATTCAATCCGTGTAGCAATTGTTTCTCGTTTTGTCCATTCACCCCTGGTCAATGCAAAATGTATCACTTCGTTGGTGGTCTGCTTGTATACCCGAAGCCGGAATTCTCCATATATAGTCTGAATAGAGGCGTCTAATTTCTTGGAAATCAAACGATCATGTTGCATACGATAAGATACCAAATCTTCGATCGATACAATCCGGATATTGTGTTTTTCAGCAATCTTTTTTAATTCAGGAACCCTAGCCATGGTTCCATCAGGATTCATTATTTCCACAATGACCCCAGCAGGTTGCATCCCCGCTAAGGATGCAAAATCAATTGCAGCCTCGGTATGTCCTGTTCGCCGAAGAACACCACCCGGTTTTGCCATCAAGGGAAAGACATGACCAGGGAAAACAAAATCTTCCGGCGAACTCTTAGGGTCAACCAAGGCTTTTATGGTCTTGGAACGATCTTCAGCAGAAATTCCAGTAGTGACACCATAGCCTTTCAGATCCACCGAAACGGTAAATGCCGTTTGCATAGGATCAGTATTATTGGAAGCCATTTTTGCCAAACGCAACTGCTGACACCTATCCTGGCTAAGCGGAACACATATGAGCCCCCGACCATGAGTAGCCATAAAATTGATTAATTCTGGAGTGACCATTTCAGCAGCAGCAACAAAATCACCTTCATTTTCCCGGTCAGCATCATCAACCACCACAATCACTTTCCCCCTTTTAATCGCCTCTATGGCATCAGGGATTTTATCGAATGCCATTACCAATATTTTTTTTAAAAAAGTTGATGACAAACAAAGGAATGAACATCAAGATATTTTTTAAGCGAATGTTGAAATATGCTAAATCAAATACCTCTTTGTCAGCCGAAGCCCTATTGGATAGAAAAAAAGATAGAACCCCAACGATAAAAGTGGATGTCCAAGTTCCCAGGATAGGCGATATACTGCCGTCTTCAGCGGCGTTTTTAGCAAACATACCTATGTAATGATAGGTGAGGAACAAAAATATGGACAATACAAAAGGCAAACCAATGCCACCTTTTCTAATTATCGCCCCAAGTGAACCCCCAATGAGAAACAAAAATACACAAGAGAAACTCAAAGCATATTTATCATGAAGCGTGATAATATGGGCATTTAGCCAGCGAATCAGTATACTTAATTCATTCCGATTAACCTCAAGAATTCCCTCATTATTTCTAAGGTCATCTAATGCCCTCTGGACAGCCCTGATTTGATTGTAAGAAAACTTCGAGTCAATAAAATCTAAAACATTTTCGGGTATGGTATCTGGAGATTTGGAGGACTCTAATCTTTGGATCTCCCCTATTGGGCTAGTTGATATAAAATTGATGAGGTGGCTTTCTACTCGTTCAATTATGCTGGTCTGTAATGAATCAATGTGATAAGATAATAAATCAATATCATAAGTTCGGTAATTAAGGGTATTATCCTCTTCGTACAAATCAACATTGTTGATATCAGAAACATCAATATTCATGATGTATTTCTCAAAATGAACCATAGTATGAGGAAAACGACTTAGCGCTTGTGGATTTTCAGGCTCTAAATCTTCATACCTATTTCCATCGTAGAGAATTAATTGTAGATTGTCACCACTAGTTTTGTTGTTGAATTCTCCCCGATTGGCCTTAATCACCAAATTGTTCTTACCCTCAGGGTGATACTGATGAATGATGACATCTTCCAACAACTCATCATTTTGTCCGTACATATTTTCCACTTTGATATTGTATACCCCTACCTCATTGAACATTCCCTCACGAATCGCTAATGCAGGTTTCTTTTTGGCTAGATTTTTCCGTAGAGCATAAGATTTTCGCTCTCCATAGGGGATGACCTCATTTGAAAATATAAAAGCCCCAATTCCAATAACAATATGAACCAAAACTAGTACAGTCAGAGGCCTCCAAAGAGACATTCCGCTGGATTTCATGGCCACGAATTCAGAATTTTCAGCAAATGACCCAAAAGTCATCAAAGAAGCCAAGATAACAGACAAGGGCAATACCAAAGGAACCAAACGCGGAAAGAAATAAATCAGAAACCGAGCGATAGTGACAAAATCAAGACCCTTACCTGCCAGTTCATCAATATACAACCAAAAGGTTTGGATAATGAAAATCACCATACATATCAGAAAGACCGCTACCAATCTCTTTAAATAAATTATAGTAATGTACTTATCGAAAAGGTTCATTTATTCAATGATAATATAGTCGGGATAATTCTCACGTTGAAAAGCAAAAAAATCCGAAGTTAATCCCCGATTATAGGTATAATCAGAAAAAGTAATTTGAGTGAGCTGTTGTGCTGTGTTCTCCATGGTTATAGAAACTAACTCGTCTGAATCAGTATTGATACCCAATAACACCGATTCAATGTCGCCAGCGGTGGCGGTTGGTTCAAGATTTATAAATTGAAGCCTCTGATCTTGAAAATTTTGGACGATATCCATACTAGCTACATAGTTTTCTTGTAGATAGGACAGGAGATTAAATAGATGAAAAGGAGTATTCTCCTCACCGGTGTTCTCGCTTCGGAAGACTTCCTTGTTTTCAGATGAAATGGTGTACAAATATTTTCCATCAAATCGTAATTCCAGATTTGGAATAGAGACAACATATAAATTTTTCTGCATCGTGATAAAACCGAGTATTTCGTTAGTAGATTCCGCCGAAGATTTCATCCTTTCTTGATAGGTAAATTTCGCTGAGATGTTATCAAATGAATCATAATGTTCAATCAATGAAACAACTATTTGGGTTGCTTTGTTCTCTTGCTGACCAGACAATATATAAATAGACATAAACGCACAACAAAGCATTACAAAATTCTGAGACCAGAATTTCGGTTTTTTGGAGAAAATCAGAGAAAAGAAAATAGTGCTTTTAGCCATCATTAGCCGGTTGAATCAAACTACCAAGAAGGTTTAACTTAGACTTCAATACTGAGATTTTGAAGGTGTGTATGAAGCTCATCTAAAGTGGTGATTAAGACATTTCGGGGCTTACTTCCCTTAGCGGGTCCAACGATATGGGCTTGTTCCAACTGATCCATAATTCTACCAGCTCGATTATACCCTACTTGTAATTTTCTTTGGACATTTGAAGTAGATCCTTTTTGGGTTTGTACCACAAGCTCGGCTGCTTCCACAAAGAATTTATCTAGATCTCCACGCTGTTCTAAACCATCGGTGTTTTCATTTTCTTCCTCAACCTCCGGTAACAGATAAGGTTGGTTACATCCCCTTTGGTTAGAGATAAATTTTACTACATTTTCTACTTCCGAAGTACCCACATAGGCACACTGGATTCTAGTTGTTTTGGTTTGGTAAGAAAATAACATATCCCCACGTCCAATAAGTTGGTTGGCACCTGATTGATCTAAAATAGTTCGCGAATCCGTATTCGAAACGACTTTAAAGGCTATTCTGGCAGGAAAATTTGCCTTGATTAGCCCTGTAATGACATTGACTGATGGTCTTTGGGTAGCAATAATCAAATGAATACCCACTGCACGAGATAACTGAGCCAATCTAGTAATTGAGGATTCGACTTCTTTTCCTGAGGCCATGATTAAATCAGCAAATTCATCAATGATGAGGATAATATAGGGCAGAAATTTATGCCCTTCCGATGTAGAAAGCGAACGCTTGCGAATTTTGTGATTGTATTCTAATAGATTCCGACAACCTGCTTTTTTTAGTAAAGTATATCGATTGGTCATCTCTTCACACAAAGACTTCAATGTGTCTTTGGCTTCCTGATAGTTTGTGATCACCGGCTCGGAAATATTTGGAATTCTAGCCAAATAATGCCTAGACAATTTACTGTAAACCTTCAGCTCGACCATTTTGGGGTCAATCATCACAAGCTTTACCTCTTCTGGGTGTTTGGTGTAGAGTGTAGACATGATGATGGTATTCAAACCCACTGATTTGCCTTGTCCTGTAGCTCCGGCAACTAGAAGATGGGGCATTTGAGCTAAGTCAATCTGAAAGTTTTCCGAACCGACGGTTTTACCCAAAGTAATAGGTAATTCCATAGATTTCTGTTTGACTATTTCAATGAAATCTGGTGAAGCCAAGATATCTCTGATAGCCACAATGGTGGGTATGCGATTAGGAACTTCAATACCAACAGTACCTTTTCCAGGAATGGGTGCAATAATCCTGATGCTCACAGCCGAAAGAGCTAGAGCAATGTCTTTTTCTAATTTTTGGATTCCTCCAATGCGGACACCTTTTTCAGGAACCAATTCGTAGAGTGTAACCGTGGGACCTATTGTTGCCTTGACAATGGTTACTCTAAGACGATAACTTTCAAGCTTTTGTTGAATGATCCGCTTATTGGTTTCTAATTCTTTTTCATTGATCTGGGTATTTGATTTATAATGTGATTTGAGCAATCCAAGGTGAGGTAAGGTATAACCTGGTAGTAAAGATCGAGGGTCAAAAGCCCCCTTAGGTAGTTGCTCTTTTTCTGATTGAGCCTGTGTAATGGGTTTCTTGTTTGCTTTTTTGGATGGTTTGGCAACCATGGTTTTAGAATCGCGTAGCTTTTTGGTACTTTGAGTATCAGGTGGTCTCTTGGTGGTCTTGGAACCTCCGGTGACATTTCGAACCTTCTGGAGCTCCGGCTGATAATTCCATTCGATAACTGCGAAACACAGAAAAATAAAAAAAAGAATCCCTATCAGCCCTATCAGCCCGACATAATCAATTAAATACTCATGGATTTCATACCCAACGACTCCTCCGAGCATAGGATTGTAATTATTCAAAAAGCCTAGACAAACACTTAGCCACAATATGCGTAACAATCCCTTTATCCATAAATAAAACAATCGAGAGATTTTTTTGTTGATAATGACAGTAATACCTGTTCGAAAAAATAGATAAGGAAACAAAAGACTAGCAACACCAAAGAGGTCGTAAATAAGAAAATGAGAGATAAACGATCCGACCTTACTGAGTATATTTTGTGCCGTAATTGTTCGGTCCCCGAGCAAAGCCTGAGTAGAAAAGTCTTCTTTCCAATAGAAGAGGAAAGAAATACAAGCCAATAGCAACATTATCGATCCAATAATTAGAAAAATCCCCAAGATGATTCTTAGATCACGATTCCTTTGGGATTTCCTCTGGCGTATGGCTTGACCAAACGGCATAATTTATTCTTGGGGATTGATATTATTCACTGACAAAGGTAGAAATTAACCTAGTGGATGGGGTTGATTCAAGAATATTGAGGTATTACTCTTTCTATCAGAAAGAAATTGATGCCTAGCAAAAGTATATTTAATTCCAAAGAAAAAATATTAGTGTCTGTACGAATCTAAAACGATTGTTGAATAATACAGTGATTAAAATTGTCATATTAATACCATTTTAGTTATACATTGACATAATTTAGCAAGAAATATATTCCTAAACCTCAGACTAGGGATTTTATTTTTATACGAAATAAGGCAAAAAAGAGGGTCATTAATGGACTAATCCAGTTGAAAACTGCATAGATAAAGTATTCAGCCACACCAACGCCTAGAACCCCCGATTGATAAGCACCACCGGTATTCCACGGAATCAAAACCGAAGTAACCGTTCCCGCATCTTCTAAAGTTCTGCTTAAATTTTCTGGTGCTAGATTTCGATCCTTATATGATTTGGCAAACATTTTTCCAGGCACTACTATTGCGAGGTATTGATCTGAGGCGGTAATATTAACAGTAAGGGAAGATGCAACGGTAGATAGAATGAGTTGGAAAGTGCTTTTTGCCCATCTTAAAAGGGCTCGACTGATTGTCTCTAAAGCACCTATAGCATCTAGCACGCCACCAAAGACCATAGCACAAATAATGAGCCAAATAGTACCGAGCATACCATGCATACCACCTGAAACAAACAAATCGCTCAAAATGACACTACTAGTTTGAATTTCAATTTTGGTGGTTATAGAGTCTAAAATAATTCGGTAGCCATTTTCAAAATTTAGAATTCCATTTTGAGTCAATTCAATCAGCAGAGGCCTCTGGAAAATTAAAGCAAATACAATGGCTATTAAAACTCCTTGGAATAAAGCCACCAGAGGGGGAGACTTTTTTATGATCAAAAAAATCACTGTTGCAGGGACCAAAAAAAGTAACCCACTGAGGTTGAATTTCTCTGAAATAGCTTCTAAAATGGGAGAGATGTCAGCAGGTTGATGTGTGTTCAAACCAAATCCAAGTACCACGAAAACACCGAGCGTGATTAAAATACTAGGAGCTGTAGTGTAGGTCATATACCGTATATGGGTAAACAGTTCCGATCCTGCCATTGCCGGAGCTAAATTGGTCGTATCACTTAAAGGCGACATCTTATCACCAAAATAGGCTCCTGAAATTACTGCTCCTGCGGTCATCCCCATGGGGATACTCAAAGCATTGCCGATACCGATCAAGGCAATCCCAACAGTAGCCGATGTAGTCCAAGAGCTTCCGGTTGCCAAAGAAATGAAACAACAAACCACAAGACATGCAGGAAGAAAAAACGAGGGATCTAGTATCTGCAGTCCATAATATATCATTGCTGGAATTACTCCGCTGATAAGCCAAGTACCAGCGAGAGCCCCAACCAATAAAAGAATTAGGACAGCTGGAGTAACTGATTGGACACTCTCTGAAACTCTTGCAAGCATCCTCTTGTAGGGAACTTTGTAGACGAATCCCACGATAGATGCAACCACTCCGCCAAACAAAAGGATAAATTGATTCGATCCTCCCAGGGCATCATCCTTGAATACAAATACATTATAGGAAAGCAATAGTATAAGAACTATGATGGGTATTAAAGCTGCAGCTAGCGGCAAGGGTTTTTGATTCATGGCGTCAATTTACAATTTCCTTCAAAAAAGATGGCCTAAATGAGATTTATCAATGTGGTGGAAACGTTTGGAAAATCATTTCAGAGGCAGAGTATTTGTAAATTGCGGACTAAAATTTTTAAGGATGTTCAACAATCTAGCAGAAAAATTAAATTCAGCTTTTAAAGTTCTTAAAGGTCAAGGAAAAATCACTCAAGTCAATATCGGCCAAACGCTTAAGGAAGTAAGAAGAGCATTAATACAGGCCGATGTGGGTTATAAAATAGCTAATGATTTTATTAAGAGCGTTAAGCAGAAAGCTATTGGGCAAAAAGTGGAAAGCAGCCTTCAACCGAAGCAACTTTTTATAAAAATTGTCCATGATGAGCTGACAGAATTAATGGGTTCAAAAACCAAAACCCTACCCCTACAGTCTCGTCCACTAATTATCTTATTGGCTGGTCTTCAAGGAACAGGTAAAACGACAATTGCTGGAAAGTTGGCTTTGGAATTAAAACAAAAACACAAGAAAACACCATTGTTGGTTGCCTGTGATGTTTATCGACCTGCAGCCATTGAGCAGCTGAAGATATTATCTGAAAGAGCCCAAGTTGATTTTTATGCAGAACAGGAGTCTAAAAATCCCATAAAAATCGCTCGTAATGCTCTTTCCCATGCCAAATCAAATGGTAATGATACCATCATTGTAGATACAGCTGGGAGATTGGCTATAGACCAACAGATGATGGATGAAATAAAACAAATCAAGAATCAAATTCGACCAACCCAAACCCTTTTTGTTTTGGATTCCATGATGGGGCAGGATGCAGTCAATACGGCAAAAGCATTTAATCAGGTATTGGAGTTGGATGGCGTTGTTTTGAGCAAATTAGATTCTGATGCTAGAGGGGGGTCTGCTTTATCGGTAATGTCTGTAGTAGAAAAGCCTATCCTATATGTCGGTGTGGGAGAAAAGTTAGAAGATATCGAAGTGTTTCACCCCAAAAGGATGGCCAATAGGATCCTGGGTATGGGAGATATAGTCAGTTTGGTGGAAAAATCAAGAGAAGCTATTGATCAAAAAGAAGCTCAGCGAATACTCAAGAAGGCATCAAAAAACAAATTCAACTTAGACGATTTGATGGTTCAACTCAATATGTTGCAAAAGATGGGAGGCCTAAAACGACTTAGCAATTTACTTCCCGTGCAGAATCAAAATCCAGAAGACACGGAAGAATTTGCCCAACGTATTGCCGTGATAAGACATATTTATCAATCAATGACTCCAAAGGAGCGTTCAAACCCCAAAATCATTAATCATAGCAGAAAAATTCGAATTGCCAACGGATCTGGAAACACCCTATCAAGTGTAAATCAGGTACTGGGTACATACGAACATATCGGTAAAATGATGAAAATGAGTTTGTCAGATAGATCCAAGATGATGTCTCACTTAAATATATAGGATATTTTGCCATGGTAATAATAGATGGGAAAAAGATTTCTGCTTTAATCAAAGAAGAAATCAAAAAAGAAGTGGAAGATCGAAAAGCGAAAGGTTTACAGCCACCTCATCTTGCTGCAGTTTTGGTTGGGACAGATGGAGCAAGTCAAACTTATGTTAATAGCAAAGTACTTGCTTGTGAAAAAGTGGGATTTACTTCGACCTTGGTGAAAGAAAAAGACTCTATCTCAGAAGCCCAATTGATTCAAATAATAGATCAATTAAACAATGACAGTTCCGTTGATGGGTATATCGTACAACTGCCGCTTCCAAAGCACATTGATGAACAAAAAATTCTTATGGCTGTTGATCCAAATAAAGATGTGGATGGATTTCATCCGTTTAACTTTGGTAAAATGGCTTTAGAAATGCCCACATTTATTCCTGCGACTCCATTCGGTATAATGGAATTACTTAAGCGCTACGACATAGAGGTGGCTTCAAAACATTGTGTAGTAATCGGCAGAAGTCACATCGTGGGCAGACCAATCAGTATATTGATCAGTCAGAAAAAAAAATATGCCAATGCAACGGTTACTCTTGCCCATAGTAGGACAATAAATTTGGATCATCTCACGCGATCTGCTGACATCATCATAACTGCACTAGGGAGACCGGAATTTCTTAAAGCAGACATGGTTAAAGAAGGATCTGTGGTGATTGATGTCGGTATAACGAGAGTTTCTGATTCAAATGCCAAACGGGGGTATGTACTCAAAGGGGATGTTGACTTTGAGGGCGTTTCAAAAAAGGCTAAAGCCATTACTCCAGTTCCCGGAGGAGTAGGCCCTATGACAATAGCGATGCTTTTGAAGAATACTTTATTAGCTAGCGAAAGAAAAGTTGTAAGACTTGATGCAGTCTCATAAGCTTAGATGTCCAAAGGTAGAACTAGGTGTAAGGTACAGTAGTTATTTCATCTAGCAAAAAGCTGGTCCGGATTTTTAAAGGATTTAAATTCCAAAGCATTCCCTGATGGATCGTAGAAGAACATGGTCATTTGTTCTCCTGCTAGCCCCTTGAATCTCCTATAGGGTTCAATGATGAACTGTACTTCCTTTGTTTTGAGCAAATCTGCGAATTTTTCAAACTCATTCCATCCTAGAACTACGCCGAAATGGGGTACCGGTACAGAGTGCCCATCCACCTTGTTGTGGTGCAAGTTGGGATGGTGATCAGGGTCGAAATGCAAAACAAGTTGGTGTCCAAAAAGATTATAATCTGCCCAATGTTCGGCATTTCTTCCTGGGTTACAGCCTAAGGTCTGTTGGTAAAAATTTTTGGTTTTTTCTAAATCATTCACCGGAATTGCTAGATGAAAAGGATATAAAGATGCCATGAGATTAATTTTACGCCAAATATAATTGTTCATCAATAGTTCTATCAAACCGAAGCTGTCTGAAAGTATGAAAGAGATCGACACGTATAAAGAAGGTAAAATCCTTCCGCTAATGGAGGCATTTCAGACCATCCAAGGTGAGGGCAATCATCAAGGAAAAGCAGCGTATTTTATTAGGCTTGGAGGATGTGATGTGGGATGCCACTGGTGTGATGTCAAACAAAGCTGGGATGTTCATTCACATCGGCCGATGAGGGTTGAAAAAATTGTCCAGTCTATATCTAAAAAGATTGATTTAGTGGTCGTTACTGGTGGGGAACCATTGATGTGGAATTTGGATCATTTAACTCATCTTATCAAAAAAGCGGGCAAATTCACTCATCTTGAAACCTCAGGAGCATATGGTGTATCTGGTCAGTGGGACTGGTTTTGTTTGTCTCCAAAAAAAAGAAAGTTACCTTCAAGACAAGCCTATAATCAAGCAGACGAACTAAAAGTGATTGTGTACAATAGATCGGACTTTCAATTTGCTGCTCAACAAAGTCAAAAGGTGCTATCTAGCTGCAAGTTGTATTTACAACCTGAATGGGGTAAAAGAAAACAGATGATGCCTCAAATTGTTGATTTTATCAAAAAAAACCCTCATTGGAGGATTTCACTTCAAACCCACAAGTATATGCATATTCCTTAGCTATCTGGGTATATCAAATAAGGGGATCTTATCTTTAGGAATTCCTCAAGATCTTTTTTCCAAGAAGAGCGTATTTGTTGGGCGTTATATCCATTTTTTATCTGTATTTCCAACAAATCGTTACCTGCTATTCGACTAAATCCTTTCAAAAAAAAGGACTCTCTATCGGGGAAATAAACATAAGCTTCCATCAACCATTGTAATTCGATTTTTTCGGGTCTTGGGTAATTTGAAAGATCTTTACCGAAGCAAAGCTCTCCGTTGTGCTTGGGGTTTTTTGCCCCTTGGTTTGGTTCGGGAACAAAGGAATAGTCCAAGATCCTCAATTGGGGATGACCAAACACTTGAAATTGTTTATCGGTACCTCTTCCGACGCTGATTACAGTCGGTTCTAGCAAACACAGACTAGGGTAGAGATAGATAGACTGAAGATTAGGGAGATTGGGTGAAGGTTTTATGGGCGGAGCATAAATACTTTTGCGGGTATAATTTTTTATTGGGATTACTGTTAAATCAGCTTTTATCTGATTTTCCAACCAACCCTGACCGTTGATCATTTGAGCATATTCTCCGATGGTCATACCATAGGCAATTGGAACGGGATGCATTCCCACAAAACTAGAATGAGCCATATCTAGTACAGGGCCGTCTATCAGGTGAATGTTGGGATTTGGTCTGTCTAGTACTATGAGTGGAATATCATTTTCGGCACATGCCTCCATCACATAATGGAGAGTAGATAGGTACGTATAAAAGCGAGCTCCTACATCTTGAAGATCAAAAAGCATGAGATCTATACCTTCTATTGATTTATCTGTTGGCTTGTAATTCTCACCATATAGTGAATTTATAGTCAATCCACTTTTTGGATCGACCAGATTGTCTATTTTTTCTCCAGCATCCGCCACACCTCTAAATCCGTGCTCAGGGGCGAATACTTTCACTAGGGATACCGAAAGGGATTGAAGTGTATCTACAAGGTGTACAAGACCGCCATCGCTATTTACCACACTACTTTGATTGGCCACTAATCCAATATTTAAATCGGTTAACCTATCCAGATAATCTTCAAAATTTTCTGCTCCAGGTTTGATTGGTAGTATTTGAGGTTCTATTTTTTTTGTGGCACAAGCAGTTAAGCAAAAAAAGAGCAATAATGTACTTTTGATGAAACTCAAATTGATACTCATGACTCTGATGGTGTCAATGCTTGATTGATTCCATAAAATCACTTTTTTGAAAAACGGGTTAAACATATTTCGGAATTACGAATTGGCCTTTTTTATCGCTAAAAGAATGCGACAATCCAGGGGAAACAAAAGTAATGTTTCATCTAAAATCATTACCATAGCAACTATCGCTGTTGCTCTTGGAATCATGATGATTTTAATTGCTTTTGCTACGGGAAAAGGAATGCAAAAGGAAATACAACAAAAAGCGGTTGCCTTTAATGGTCATCTCAATGTTGTCCATATAGAAAATGAAAATCAAGAGTTGACTATATATCCTTTCGAGGATCAGCCGGAAGTGAGAGAGTTGCTGGATTCTCATGATCAAGTGGTGGACTATTTCCCTTTTGCAATCAAAGCGGGTATACTCAAAACTTCTGACGATTTTGAGGGTATTCTCTTCAAGGGTGTGGATAGCAAATATCAATGGGATGCTCTGGGGGATTTCCTAGTCAGGGGTTCTTTTCCTCAGTTGAGCGATCAGAATAGGTCAGAAATATTGATTTCAGAAAATATTGCTACTAGATTAAGGCTTGATCTTGGAGACTGGGTAGAAGCGGCATTCCAATATGATGCTTCACAACAATATCCAAATAGAAGAAAATTTACCATTTCAGGAATATATAATTCAGGGTTTACTGATATTGATAACAGTCTAATCATGGGTGATATTGGGCACATCCAGAAAATCAATAGATGGGAGTCCAACGATATCGGGGGTTATCAGATCATGATTGAGAACTTTAAGCAATTAGAAGACTTGTCCCAGAAACTATACCAGGAATTGCCAATGAATTTGGGTGTTGTATCATTGTTGTCAAAGTACGAACTAATTTTTCAATGGATTTCGATATTTGATTTTAATATCTTGATTATCTTGATTATCATGTTGGTCGTAGGAGTGATGAATATGTCTACCGCTTTATTGGCATTGATTTTTGAGCGAACAGCGATGATAGGATTATTCAAGGCCTATGGGGCCACCAATAGATTGATACAACGAATCTTTTTGACCAATGGTGTTTTAATTATGGTTCGGGGATTGGTAGCAGGAAATTTGCTGTCTTTGGTTTTTTATTTTACTCAGAAACAATGGTCTTGGATTCGGTTAGATCCGGAAACCTATTTTGTTTCTAGTGCTCCGGTACATTTGACTTTGTGGCAAATTTTGGGAGTGAACGTTCTTTTTTTGCTTGTAAGTGTTGTCTTGTTGTGGTTACCCTCTTTGATGGTGATGCGCATTGCTCCCGCCAAAATACTTAGGATTACCTAAGTATTACTGTATTGAGTCATTGACCGTATATACTAGATGATTATGTAGAATATACTCAAACCAATAGATGATAGCAGAATAGACCCAAGGGAACTTCAGCTCATCCATTTTCGACAATACGGGGGAATGTTCATACATGAGTGGGGCGTATTTTTTCAGAAGGAAGAATTATATACAGTGCAGCTTTATACAGGTGATTTAGGTCTAATTTTGGGATTTTAAAAAATGAAATACGCACCAAATATTTTACACACGATTGGAAACACTCCTTTGGTGAGGCTCAATAAAATTGTTCAAGGGATTGAGGGTTTGGTTTTGGCAAAATTAGAATCTTTTAATCCGGGCAATTCTGCTAAAGACAGAATCGGTCTTAGAATGATTGAAGATGCTGAGCGTGAGGGGATTTTAAAGCCTGGGGCTACTATTGTTGAGGGCACTTCAGGCAACACAGGTATGGGGCTTGCATTAGTTGCAATTATAAAAGGGTATAAACTTATCTGTGTCACAAATGACAAACAATCCGAGCAAAAGTTAGATTCATTGAGGGCCCTGGGGGCTCAGGTTGTGGTTTGCCCTACTGAAGTACTGCCGGAAGATCCTAGATCATATTATAGTGTTGCCAAGCGTATGTCACAAGAGATACCAGGAGCTTGGTATCCCAACCAGTACGATAATTTGTCCAATCAGTTGACTCATTATCAGCAGACGGGCCCTGAGATTTGGCATCAGACTGATGGTAAGATCACTCATTTTGTGGTTGGAATTGGAACTGGAGGCACGATTTCTGGAATTGCTAGATATCTCAAAGAAAAAAACCCTCGGATTAAAATCATCGGGATTGATCCTTTTGGATCGGTATACAAAAAATACTTTGAAACTGGAGTGTATGACCAAAATGAGATTAAACCTTACATAACTGAGGGTATTGGGGAAGATGTTATTCCGGCAAATGTGGATATTTCACTCATTGATCATGTAGAGCAAGTCACTGATAAAGATGCTGCCATTTATACCAGAAAATTAGCTCGTCAAGAGGGAATTTGGGTGGGTAATTCGAGTGGCGCTGCCATAGCTGGTCTTCTTCAATTGAAAGACACATTGGATAAATCTGATGTAGTGGTCATCCTATTTCATGACTCCGGGAGCAGGTATATCAATAAAATGTTTAACGATGATTGGATGACCAAGAGGGGTTTTTTATAAATCTATCTCTAAAAACCGGAAATGGGTTGTTTGCAAAAGAAATATTCTTATATTTGTTGCGGGCTGGCACTTATACATTTCATTTGACTTTCGTATTATTATTACTCTCAACGCCAGCCCTTTCTTTTAGAACTATGGTGTTTTTGGGATGAAGTTTCAACTAGAGACATGAGAGGTCTTTATGATTTTCTTCATCATAGAGGGGTGTAATTGGGTTTATTTTCTCGTAGTTTATATTTCTTGATTTATCAATTGGCAATAAAATTCTTCAGTCTAGGTTGATCACTGAGTCTGAAACGTCTCCTTTTAGGCTTAAGAATTTCCGTTATCGCGTTTTAAAAAAATAATTTGACATTTTTCCATTTGAATCTCCACCTGTGGAACAAAGTGTTTATTTTCATTTTTGATAGTTAATGATTGAGTTCATTATGGTATGGACTATGCTGAAGGTTGATGCCTGACTTTTACTCTTGTTTGACCATTTTTGATCGCTTAAATTTCTGCACATCACTTATCTATAAGATATATTTAGAATGATTTTTGTGATAAAATTCCATGTGACTTTTTTGTTGTTATTTATTTATCTGAATATAATAGTTGCATGAATTTTTATTACTCCTTGTCATACTGCGTCGGAGTTATACCCAATAGAAAATACAGACCAATCACTCTCCTCCGAAAATCTCGGAGAGATGGAAAGAAAATCATAAGAAAAACCACAGCCGATTAGATCCATTTTCTTCCCTCTGTTGTAGAAGGCATTAAAATAGCAATCAAAGGTGGAGTAATCTATAATGATATTTCCAAGGCCTTTTCCCATCAAAAGTTCTATACTTCATGGACATATCTTTGGTTCTATCAAGACTTCTTCCTTGAGAATCCGTCCCTATTGATGTTTATAGTGAAGCTCATTTGAAATGTCATGTGTTTCTATGTTTGCTGGGGTATTATATCCAGTGGCATTTGAAGCATGAATTGGCACATTTATGGTTCGTTGATAAGCACAAGGATAAAGCTAAAGAAAAGTGAAATACGCCTGCCGGCAAGGAACGGGTATCAGATAGTGCCATAAAGAAACAGAACAGCAGAAGATGGTCATCCTGTACACAGCTTCAAAACCCTGATGCACGATCTGGGAACCTTGACGTTGAATGAGGTAAGTCCGCCTGGAAATCCTGACCAAGTGATTCATGTAATGTCTCAGGCAACGGAGATTCAAAGGAGGGCATTAGAACTTATTGGTATTGATCATAAAAAGATGTTTCTAGTAAATAACAGTTGAAAATGGCACCTTTTTCAAACCTAGTAAGCGTTTTGGCCGTATTTCGACCCGAAAGTCAGGTTTATAGGTAAGATTATCCGCAAACCCGTTATATCCTGTGCTGAACTCTTTGAGCATTTGACAGGAACAATACTTGACCATTTCGAATCCATAAATTCATGTTGTAAGGTGGTGATGTGATAACACAGTCCACATGATCAGACGGAATTCTGTTCAGAATATACAAGCAATCTTCGTTCTAGATTATGTCGGTTCCAGGCCTATTATTCATTCCGATAACAACGAGGGCAATACATTGAAAACGAAAATTGGTTAGTGCTCTATTGATCAATTGCCATCACAACCAGCAAATGACGGCGGAACAAAATTAGTAACGAGTGTGCCAGTCGTTGTACTGGTATAATAGGAAATTCCATTGTGGATGAATTCTCTACAATTGGTTACCTGGGCAACTGTCCAAACACTTAGACTTTTATCATAACCGCAATTGGCAAACATTCGTTCCATATTGGTTACCTTACTAACATTCCAATTACCAAGATTTGATCTAAATGAACTGGCAGATCTAAACATTCTATTCATATCGGTCACATTATGGACTTCCCATCTCCATATCCCATCTACTTGCCTACTGTTAATGTTTCGGGAAAACTTACCGGCATATCGAAACATTCTGGCCATATTGGTAACGCTGGCCGTAACCCAATTTTGAATTGGACCATTGAACATCACTGCCGTATTGAACATATCACGCATATCGGTCACCTTACTCGTATCCCAGGAATCCAAACCTTTTCCTATAAAATTCCTAGCTTTTTTGAACATACCGCTCATATCGGTGACATTACTGACATCCCATCCTTCCAAACTTCCATTGAAATGTACAGTTTCTTCAAACATACCGCTCATATCGGTGACATTACTGACATCCCAAGTAGTTAAGTCTTGATTGAAGCCATGAGAATTAAAAAACATGCCACTCATGTCAGTAACATTACTCACATCCCAGTTAGACAAATCATGATTGAACCAAAAATTACGGAACATCCCACTCATATTGGTCACATTACTTACATCCCAACCAGAAAGATTAAAATCAATGTCTACTCCTTGATATCTGGCAAATAAATCACTCATGTCGTCTACACAACTGGTACAGGCATAAGTCAGATTATTGTCGATAGCCCAGCTGGTTCCGTAGGGATCATGAGCATCTCCCACCATAGCCAACAAAATTTCTCTGCTGACGATTCTATACTTCTGACCATTAAGTTCATAATACTTACCGATAATTTCCGCTGAACAAGAATCGCTTTTTACGGTTACCCCATTATCGTCTAAGAATAAAAAGGTCTCCCCTGTTGAATGGCTATCGGCAGTCACGGGCAGATTGATGCCCAATTCGGTTATATCAGATGTGCCGGCAGTATGGCTTGTTCTCGTCTGGGGACTAATAGTCTGTCCCAAAGCAGGGATATTGCTTATTGCCTCTTCTTTTTTGGTTGGCTGGTCCTCTTCCAGGTGATGCACCTCTGTATCAGAATTTTCAACAATAATGGCTTGGAATACAGCATCCAAAATACAATCCCCATTTACTTTAAATGAAGCAATAGAATAAGTGGCATCCAAATTGTCAGGGCAACCATCGCCCTCTACATTCCATCGTTCAAAGGCATAACCGGAATCAACCTCTGCTTCAATGGTTATTCTTTCTCCATATTTCTTGACCAACAAAGGAGTATCCACACTACCCCCATTTCCCGCCTTTGCTTTGATCGTGTATTCTTTACTTTCAAATACTGCTTTGATATGGCAATCACCATTTGGAGTAAATGTGATACTTGACTGACTCCCTTGGTCTTGTTCACCGAGATGGAACTCACCACAGTCTCCTTCCCAACTTTTGAATTCATTCCCTTTGTCTGGAGTTGCCGTAATGGTCACGGGGTTTCCTGAACGTACCTTCTGGGCAGGGACTATCTCACCGCCTTCTGATACTGAAGTGCTGATGTTGTAAACTTCATCGCTAAAAATCGCTTTGAATGTACAATCTCCTACTACGATGAAACTCAACTGGGGATTAGAAAGTTCATTATCTGCTATGCTCGGACAATCCGTCTCGGTGTCCGAGTTTAGGTTTTCTGCTGTTTCCCATCGTACAAAAACACCTCCTTTTTTAGGAGTTGCCGTCAAAGAAACTTCTTGTCCATATTCTTTCCTTAGTTCTGTATCACTTACAGAGCCTCCCTCAGTAGGAGAAATCGTTAAGGTAAATTCTCTTTTTTCAAAAACCGCTTTGAAACTACAATTGCCCTCAACCATAAACTTGGCTTCAACATTTGTAGCATCTTCAAGGGTAGGACAATTTTCACTTGTCCAACCACTAAATTGATAACCCTTGTCAGGTGTTGCTGTCAAAATAGCGGTCTGCCCATATGCTATAGTTAATTTCTCATCGCTTGCACTTCCCAGGTGACGCACCTGACCTCCCTCAGATGATGTTGCCGTGATGGTATAGTTTACTTTTTCAAAAACCGCATCTATCGTACAATCGTCCTCCACAGTAATCGTTATGGTCGATTCATCAGCACCGAACTCACCACAACTTCCACTCCAACCCTTGAAGGCATAATGTTTATTAGGAGTAGCTGTAATCTCTACTTCATCACCATAGACAACATTTTCAGATGGCGTGATGCTTATTTCCCCATTTCTGGCACCCGTCACGGCGTTGTTTTCTGCTATGGTAATTATGCGAGGTTCTTTGGTAAAAACAGCTTCCAAACTACAATTACCTTCAACCATAAACTTGGCTTCAACATCTGTAGCATCTTCAAGGGTAGGA
>Ga0209022_1000404_pt1 | contig 54965 bp, 51 predicted proteins | sample PinacodermPK_FD_187300 | JGI IMG/M metagenome (GOLD analysis project Ga0209022, IMG submission 187300) | Host-associated microbial community of the marine sponge Aplysina aerophoba from Gulf of Piran - sponge pinacoderm, lysed by proteinase... | ecosystem: Host-associated > Porifera > Sponge >... | reverse complement strand
TGTGGACACGACCGAGGCGTCGCCCTACAAGGTCGCCGCCCTCGGCGTGGCCACGGTGCCGGCCGACCGCATCGCGCAGGGGCTCCTGATGGACTTCAGCGTCAAGGAGAACCTGGTGCTCGGCAACCACCGCAGCCGCAAGTTCGCCCGAGCCGGAGTGCTCAACGGGACCAGCATCGACGACTTCGCCGCCGAGTCCATCGAGAGCTTCGAGATCAAGACCCCCTCGGCGTCGCAGACCACCAGGACGCTGTCGGGCGGCAACCTGCAGAAGATAATCATGGCCCGCGAGCTCTCGGGCATGCCGTCGCTGATCGTGGCCCACCAGCCGACGCGAGGGCTCGACATCGCGGCCAGCGAGTACGTGCGGCGCCGGCTGGTGCAGGAACGCGACCGCGGCGCGGGCGTGCTGCTCATGTCGGAGGACCTCGACGAGATCTTCCAGCTCTCGGACCGGATCGCGGTGATATTCGACGGCCGGATCGTCGCGGTCACCGAGCCGGAGGCCACCACCCTCGAGGAGATCGGGATGCACATGGCCGGGGCCAGCGGCTCTACCGGAGACACCCAGTGAGCGAGCAGACCGACGACGCAGCCGAAGACCGGGGCAGTGGCGGTGACGCCCTAGCCCGGCGCGATCCGCTGTCGCTGCTGTTCCAGCCGGGCGCCTGGCGGCTCGAGCGACGGCTGGAGACCCGCGCCGTTCACGAGCTCTACGCCACCCTCGTCGCGCTGGCCATCACCGCCGTGATCATCGGCCTGCTGGTGATCATCGCGGGCGTGTCCCCGCTGGACGCCTTCTCGTCGCTGTACGACGGCGCCTTCGGCGACCGGGAGTCGGCCCTGGAGACGCTGGTGCAGGCGACCCCCCTCATCCTCACCGGCCTGGCCGCGGCCATCGCCTTCCGGGCCGGGGTCTGGAACATCGGCGGCCAGGGGCAGTTCATCGCGGGCGCCATCGGCACCTGGTGGGTCTATGCCACGATGCCCGGCCTCCCGGCGCCGCTGCTGTTCGTCGCCATGTTCGCGGGGGCCGCCGTCTTCGGAGCGGTGTGGGCGACGGTGGCCAGCGTCCTGCTGGTCCGTTACGGAACCAACGAGATCCTCACCACGGTGATGCTGAACTTCGTCATCGACTACATGCTGTCGTGGCTGCTCTCGGGGCCGTGGCAGGCGAACGACACGCCCTACTCCCAGACCGAGCGGATGGTCGAGAGCACATTCCTGCCCCGGTTCTTCGACGACAGCCGGCTGCATCTGGGCTTCGCCCTCGCGCTGGCGATGGCGGCCGTGGTCCATTTCCTGGTGCGCCGCACCACCCTGGGGTTCGAACTGCGGGCCATAGGCGTGAACAAGCAGGCGGCCGCCTACAAGGGGATCAGCGTGGGGGCGGCGACCATCGCAGTGATGGCCGTCTCGGGGGCCCTGGCGGGACTGGCGGGCTCGGGTGAGCTGCTGGGCCTCCACCACCGGATCAACTTCGAGTTCGGCGAGCAGCAGATCGGCTTCACCGGGATCATCATCGCCCTGGTGGCCCGGCTGCATCCCGCGGGCGTGATCGTGGTGGCCATCGCCTTCGCGGGGCTCCTCAACGGCTCGACCCAGATGCAGGTCGGCACCGGCATCCCGGCCGCGCTGGTGACCGTCATCGAGGGCGTCGCGCTGGTTCTCGTGCTGCTGGCCGCGGTCGCCTGCCGCTACCGGCTGCGCAGGGCCGCCGTCCACGCCGACGGGTCCGCCGAGGGCTCGGAGTAGCCGCCATGGAGGACTTCTTCACCTATTCGGTGATCCTGGGGATCTTCGTGGCCACCGTGAAGATCGCCACCCCGCTTCTGATCGCCGCGACCGGCGAGCTGGTCGCGGAGAGCGCCGGGATCCTGAACCTGAGCCTCGAGGGGACGATGACGATCGGCGCCTTCACCGGGTTCCTGGTCGCCAACGAGACCGGCAGCCTCTGGCTGGGTCTCGTCGGAGCAGCCGTCGGCGGGGGCGCCCTGGGGCTGCTGATGGCGGTGATGACCGCCACGGTCAAGGTCAACCAGGTGGTGGCCGGTCTGGCCCTCAACATCCTGGGGCTCGGGGGCGCGTTCTTCTGGTACCGCTCCGTCTACGACGAGAGCGGCGCGGTCGCGCTCCCCACCGTCGACCGGTTCGACACCGCCACCATCCCGCTGCTCGCCGACATCCCCGCGGTGGGGGAGATCCTGTTCGACCAGCACTGGCTGACCTACTTCGGCGTCGTCATGGTGCCGGCCACGTTCATCTTCCTGTACCGCACCAAGTACGGCCTGGAGTTGCGCAGCATCGGCCACAACCCCGAGGCGTGCGACATGCGCGGCGTGGGCATCATCTCCCGCCAGTACACCGCGGTGATCTACGGGGGCGTGATGGCCGGGCTGGGCGGCGCCTTCCTGTCGCTGTCGGAGGCCGGGCAGTTCTTCCCCGACATCATCGCGGGGCGGGGCTGGATCGCCCTGGCCATCGTCATCTTCGGCAACTGGCGGGCGTCGTGGATCCTGGTCGGGTCGCTGCTGTTCGGGTTCCTCGAGGCCACCCAGCTGTCGCTGCAGGCCAGCGACGTGAACCTGCCCTACCAGCTGCTGCTGGCCCTGCCGTTCGTGCTCACCATCGCGGCCCTGGTCCTGAACCGCAGCCGGTCCCGGGTCCCGCTGGCGCTGACCATCCCGTACCACCGGGGCGAGCGCTAGACCCCGACCACGAGGAGCGGCGTTGAGCCTCGACATCGACCCCCACATCCGCCACAGCACCCGCCACGTGGGCCGCTCGGTGCCTCGCCGCGAGGACCGGGGCCCGCTCACCGGCCGCAGTCGCTACGTCGCCGACATCAGGATCGCCGGGATGCTCGAGGTCGTCTTCGTGCGCAGCATCGAGGCCCATGCCCGCATCACCGCGATCGACACGTCGGAGGCCGCCGCCGTCGAGGGCGTGCTGGCCGTGTTCACCGCGGCCGACCTGGCCGACGTGAGCACCTTCCCCGACTTCATCCCCTACATCGGCCCGGTCGAGCAGCGTCCCCTCGCCGGCGACCGGGTGCGCTACGTGGGCGCCCCCTACGCCGCAGTGGTCGCGGTGGACCGGTACATCGCCGAGGATGCGGCCACCCTGGTCGCGGCCGGAACCGTCTACGAGCCGCTGCCGACGGTGGCCGACCTGGACCAGGCCCTGGCGCCGGGCGCACCCAGGCTCTACGACCACTGGGAGAGCAACTGCTCCTTCGATGTGGCCCCGCACAAACCCGAGGTGGACCGGGCCATCGAGGAGGCCGACCGCACCTTCACCGAGACCTACGTCAGCCAGCGCCAGACCGGGCTGCCGATGGAGACCAGGGGAGTGGTGGCCGACATCTCCGACGGGACGCTCACCGTGTGGTCCTCGACGCAGAGCCCCCACATGGTGCGCACCACCGTGGCGCTGATGCTGGGCATGCCGGAGCCGCAGGTGCGGGTGATCCACCCGACCATCGGCGGCGGCTTCGGCACCAAGACCCACATATACCCCGAGGACGTCGTGGTCCCCTGGATCGCCCGCCGGCTCGGTCGGCCGGCCCGCTGGATAGAGGACCGCATGGAGAACCTCGTGGCGTCGGTGCACGCCCGCGAGCAGCGCCACACCGTCGAGGTCGCCTACGACGACGACGGCACCGTCCGCGGGGTTCGCTGCGCGTCGATGCTCGACATGGGCTCGGGCGAGATCTTCATGCCGGGCACCGCACCGGTCTTCGTGACCAACGCCTGCATCACCGGCGGCTACGACCTCCCCAACATGGAGGCCCGCACCATCGGCGCGGTGACCAACAAGACGCCGGCCGGCGCGTACCGGGGATTCGGGATACCGGAGGGCGCGTTCGTCATGGAGCGGATAATCGACCGGGTCGCCCGCCTGACCGGCACCGACCGGGTGGACCTGCGGCGGCGGATGCTGATACGGCCGGGCCAGACGCCGTATGTGATGCACGGCGGGGGTCGCCTCGACTCGGGCTCGCACACCGAGTCCTTCGAGCGGGCCCTGGAGATCACGGCCCCGGCCCTGGAACGGGCCCGCGCCCGGCACGCCGACGATCCCGATGTCCGGGTGGGTGTGGGCTACGCCAACTATGTGGAGCCGACATCGCCCAGCTACCACCTGACCACCGGCCATTGGGGCGGCGGCGACGCGGCCACGGTGCGCGTCGACCCCGACGGCTCGGTGCGGGTCGCGGCCGGGCTCAGCGCCATCGGTCAGGGCGCCGAGACCATCGCGGCGCAGCTAGCGGCCGACATGCTGGGGGTCTCGCCCGACGACGTCACCGTGGTGCTGGGCGACACCGAGAGGGCGCCCTACGGTCTGGGCTCCTGGGGCAGCCGAGGCGCGATGATGCTCACGGGCTCGGTTCTCCTGGCCTCGGAACGGCTGCTGGACAAGGCCCGCAGGATCGCCGCCCACATGCTGGAGGCAGCCGAGGCCGATGTCGTGCTCACCGACGGCGCCTTCCACGTGGCCGGCAGCGGCCGGCCCTCGGTGAGCTGGGCCGAGGTCGGCACCGCGGCGTGGGTCCGCAATGTGGACCTGCCCGACGGCATGGAGGCGGGGCTGGAGACATCGGGCTACTACCACCCGGAGAACCTCCAGCACCAGCTCGACGACACCGGCAGGATCAACGCGGCGGCCAGCTGGGCCAACGGCACTCACATAGGGGTCGTCAGCGTCCGGTTGAGCACGGGCGAGGTGAGGATCGAGGACTACATCGTGGTCCACGACTGCGGCACGGTCATCAATCCGGCTCTGGTGGAGGGCCAGGTCCATGGCGGCGTGGCCCAGGGCATCGCCGGCGCCATGTACGAGCACTTCCAGTATGACACTGACACCGCCAATCCCCGGTTCGCCTCGTTCATGGACTATCTGGTGCCGACGTGCGCCGAGATGCCCCACATGGAGGTCGACCATTTCGAGTCGCCCGCCCCGGAGCAGCCTCTGGGCGTCAAGGGCTGCGGCGAGGGCGGCACGGTGGGCCCGCCCGCGGTCGTGGCCGGGGCCGTCTCCGACGCGCTCTCGGAATGGGGCGTGGACCTGACCGAGTGCCCCGTCACCCCCGTGTCGGTGCGAGCCGCGATACGAGCTGCGGAGGCCGCCCGAGGCGGGGCGGGAGGCGCCCCATGAAGCCGGCGCCGTTCGAGTACTGCCGGCCCTCCACGGTGGCCGAGGCGGTCGAGGCTCTCGGCTCTTCTGAGTCGAGCCGGATCCTCGCGGGGGGCCAGAGCCTCATCCCGGCCATGAACTTCCGTCTCACCGACGTGTCGGTGATCGTGGACATCCGCCGCGTCGACGGGCTCGACAGCGTTGGTTGCGACGCTGGCGGTGTGACCGTCGGCGCGGCGGCCACCCAGACCCGCGTGCTGAACGACGACGCCGCGGCCGCGACGGTCCCTGGCCTGCGGGCCGCGCTGCGCCACGTCGGGCATCTGCAGATCCGCAACCGGGGCACCGTCTGCGGCAGCCTGGCCCACGCCGACCCGGCCGCGGAGCTTCCCGCCCTCGCGGTGGCGACCGGCGCGGTCGTCGGTGTCGCCGGGCCGGACGGCGAACGCCGGATCGACGCCGGAGACTTCTTCCTCGGCCCGTTCTGGACGGCACTCGAGGACAACGAGCTCGTCACCGAGGTGCGCTTCCCGGCGCCCCCGGAGGGCTCGGTGACCATCGTGGACGAGATCTGCCGGCGGGCCGGCGACTTCGCGGTGGCCGGCCTGGTCGCGGTGGTGGAGGCCGATGCCGGAGCCGTGCGCTCCGCCCGCCTGGTCGGCTTCGGGCTGGGCGGCGCTCCCACCCGCCTGCCGACCGCCGAGGACGCGCTCTCGGGCTGGGCGCCGGACCACCCGAGCAGCGGGCTCACCGAGGCAGTGATGGCCGACGCAGCCGGCGCCTTCGACGACATCCACGCCACGGGCTGGTACCGCCGCGAGGCCGTGGCCGCGCTGGTCGTCAGAGCAGCACGGAGCGCCTTGGCCGGATCGGAGGCCGCATGACGACCATCGAGGCGAGCCGCCCGCCGACCACCGGTCGCAGACTTGCTCGGAACTGGCAGTGCCGGGGTCCCGAACGGGCGCCCGCGGCTGCCAGTCCGGCTGTCGGCCGGAGGGCAGCCCTGACCCAGGAGGCCGCATGACGACCATCGAGACCGCCGCCGAAGTCGACGTCGAGGTCAGGATCAACGGGCGGCGCCACCGTCACCGCGTGCCGTCCCGGCTGCTGCTGTCGGACTACATCCGCGACGTCGTCGGCCTGACCGGAACCCACGTCGGCTGTGAGCACGGCTACTGCGGCGCCTGCACGGTGATGGTTAATCAGGACGCGGTCAGGTCCTGCCTGATGCTGGCGGTGCAGGCCGACGGCGCGCAGGTCCGCACGGTCGAGGACCTCGCGCCGGCAGGCTCGGAGTCGCTGTCGCCGATGCAGCAGGCGTTCCACGACAACCATGCCCTCCAGTGCGGCTTCTGCACGGCCGGGTTCCTGATGACCCTGGAGAGCGTCGATCCCGACCAGTGGCGGGAGCCCGAGCGCATCGTTGAGCTGCTGTCGGGCAACCTCTGCCGGTGCACCGGATACCAGAACATCGTCAACGCGGTCGCCGAGGCGTGGGGCGCGTACCATGGAGACGGAGGTTCCGACGATGGCTGACGCGACCGTTGAAGTCAACCACGACGTCTGCATAGTCTCGGGCATGTGCGCCTCTCTGGCGCCCGAGATCTTCGACATCGACGACGACGGGCTCAGGCTGGAGGTCCTGAAGCCGACCCTGCCGCCCGAGTTGGTGGACAAGGCCCGCAGCGCCGAGGCGTGCTGCCCGGTGGAGGCCATAAGGGTGACAGCGCCATGATGAGCATGGACGCGGGCAGCACCAGCACGGGGGTCGGGCACCGGAAGGAACGCGGGCAGGCATCGAGCATGGACGCGGGCAGCACCAGCACGGGGGTCGGGCACCGGAAGGAACGCGGGCAGGCATCGAGCATGGACGCCGGCAGCACCAGCACGGACGCGTCAGCGCCATGACGATGACCCAGGATCCGGCAGCGCCCGGCGGATTCGAGGTTCAGGGGAACACCCAGCTCGACATGGCCGGCGAGGAGCGGCTCTACCAGCAGCTCAAGCGCTTCTGGCAGCCGGTGGCCTTCTCCGACGACCTGACCGACTCGCCGCACCAGGTCACGCTGTTCGACACCCGCCTGGCCGTGGCCCGTCTCGACGGCCGGGCCTACACGTTCAGCGACATCTGCCGGCACCGGGGATCCGCCCTGTCGCTGGGCCGGATCGACGGCTGCATGCTGCGCTGCGCCTATCACGGCTGGGCCTACGACGCCGAGGGCACCGTCGTCGACATCCCGGCGAGGCCGGAGCTGAACGGCAAGCTGACAGCCCGGCTGCCGAGCTACCCGACCATCGAGGCCGGCGGCCTGGTGTGGACCTGCGTCTCGGGCGAGACGCCGCTGTTCCCGCCGTCGGAGTGCCCCGAGCTGGACGACCCTGCCTACCGGTTCCTGCGCTTCGATCCCTACGAGTGGGACTGCTCGGTGGCCCGGCGCCTGGAGAACTACTTCGACTTCTCCCACTTCGCCCATGTGCACCACGGGATCCTCGGCGACCGCGACGAGGCCGAGATAGCCGACTACGACGTGGAGCGCCGCGGCTCGGAGCTGCGGATCACCGCGGGACCGTTCATCGAGTACACCGACAACGTCAAGAACTCGGCGGTCAACCACGACGGCCTGACCTACGAGGCGTGGAAGCGCTACCGGGTGTTCATGCCCAACGCCATGAAGCTCAACAGCTCGGCCGGGGAGACCGAGGACTTCGTGCTGTACGTGGCGGTCGCGCCGGTCAACCGCAGGCGGACCCGGTGCTTCACCTTCGTCGGCCGGAACTACGCGCTGGACCGCGACCAGGAGTTCCACGACATGCAGTACGTGATCCTGGGCCAGGACCAGCCCATCGTCGAGTCGCAGCGGCCCGAGGAGCTGCCGGTGGACCTGACCGCGGAGATGCACGTCAAGGGCGCCGACGCTGGCACCGTCGAGTACCGGCGCTGGCTGATCAGCATCGCCGACGGCAAGATCGAGCCGGCCCCCACGGACTGACCCGCCGACCGGCCTCGCGGCTGAGGCTCGGGCGCCGATACGGTTGGGAGCCGTGACCACGACCGAGCCCCGCGCCGACACCGCGTCCCGCAACGACTCCGCCCCGGGCCCCCACGACGACGACCGGCTGCCGGTCAAGATGCTCAACGACCGGATCCTGGTGGCGATGGGCGAGGCCGAGGGGGAGCGCCGCTCGACGGGCGGGATCCTGATCCCGGCCACCGCCCAGGTGGGCAAGCGCCTCACCTGGGCCGAGGTGGTGGCGGTAGGGCCCAACGTGCGCAACATGGAGAAGGGCGACCGGGTGCTGTTCAACCCCGAGGACCGCTACGAGGTCGAGGTCCGGGGCCGCGACTACATCATCCTGCGCGAGCGCGACGTCCACGCGGTGGCCGCCGAGCGCCTCGACAAGGGCAGCACCGGCCTCTACCTGTAGCTGCAGCCCCGTAGCTCCGCAGCCCGCCGAACCATCTTCGCTCAGCCCGACGCCGACGCGTTGACCGGTGCGTGGGACCAGATCAGAGACCAGATCGCGGCGAGCTTCCCCTAAGCCGGGCCGCTGGTGGACAGCACTCCATGAGCCTGCTCCACCCCCAGCGCGATAGTCGCGCCACAGCCGAACTCACACCCGGCCACCAACCACCGCGGCTCCACCCAGGGCCCACCCACTTCGCCCGGCGATTCGATTCTCAGCGCGCCGAACGAGTTCGTCGTCGAGGGATCGAGGCAGCGCTATTCCGGGCTCTCTTGGTCTGGGTGCACGAGCTCGTCGAATGGCTTCCATGCCGACAACTGGAATAGGCGAGGCGGAGTGCCTTCGTTGCCGTGCTCCACGCACACAGGGCCCGCCGTTTGCCAGCAGACGACAACGCCGACATCAGGACGCAGCGTGGCGACGGCGTGCCTGGGTGAGGGAAGCACGACCGTCAGGATCGCAGCACATGCAGCGAACGTCGCCACAACCGAGCGACCGACACGTCGGCTACACCGCTGGAGTGGCTGATGCGCCCACAGCAGGGGCAGCGCCAGCAGCACGATGACGTCGACGTGCCACCTGCGGACCGTCGGCACTGCCAGACCGTTGCCGTCGGACAGGACAACGTCCCAGCACAGCATCGCCACAAGGACCATGAACACCGCCCGCGCGGGGGGCTTGTACATGCCCGCACTCTCGTCGAACCCGATCATGGGACGCTGCTGTCCCCAGCGCCACAGCCGCATCACTACCAGCGCGAAGACCAGACCCGACAGCACCCACATGACCGGTTCCCATACCAGTAGCAACTCCCGAGACTCCCCGAGCAGCGCAGACCCGGCCAGCGGATACGTCGCCGAGCCTGCCAGTAGCAGCCCGCGCCAACTCCGTAGCGTCCGTAGCGCCCCGGACGTCCACTCTCTCCGAGCCATCCACCCCAGCAGCACCGCCGGCGCCAGCAAACCGAGACTCACCACCAGCGACGCGGCCGCGATCACCGTGTCCGTCGCCGAGGTTCCTGCGTGGACGTAACCTTCGCAGTTCCAGCCGGCCATACCGCAGGGCCCGTATCCGGGCTGGATCAGAGCGGCCTCCTCGCGGCTCAGATGGTGCTCGTCGAGCCAACGCTGCAGTCGCGGATCCAACCTTGAGGGCAGGTCCTCAAAGAGGACGAAACGGTCACGACGGTCCAACTCCTGCGCGACATGCCCAGCGCCGGTGCGTGCCATCAAGTACCCGACTGCGCAACGAGTCCCCGAGTCGTCCATGAGAACCGGTCGCCGGCCGCTGGCCGCAGTGTTGCGAGGAAACTTCCCCGCCCGCCAGTACTCATGCAGAACCTCAAGCAACTCGAGGCGAGCCGTCTGGTCGGGACGGGTTGCGAGCCTCAAACGCAGCTCGCAGTAAGCCAGATGCGTCTTGATGCTGACTTGCTCCCGCAGCTCGCCCGCAGCACCCACCACCGGACGGGCCGCTTCACAGCGCTTTCGGCGAACCCAACTCATAACACCAGTTCACCCTAGAGGCCGAGCGGACAGGCGTGCGCGAATACCGCGGTAGGAGCGAGGCCGTGGCCCGAGTGGCCTGTGGCGGGCTCCCGACACCTACTACTTCCAGACCGAGCGGCTGTCCGAGTCGACACACCTGCCGCTGATGATCGGCGGGAGCCGGCTCCACTGGGGTTTCGGGATCGCGCTGGGCATGGCGGCCGTCGTCCATGTCGTGCTGAAACGCACCGCCTTGGGCTACGAGGTGCGGGGGCTGGGAATCAACCGGACCGCGGGGTCCTACAAGGGGATCTCGGTCGCCCGAACCACCGTTCTGGTGATGATCATCAGCGGCGCACTGGCCGGCCTGGCCGGCGGGGCGGAGCTGTCGGGAGTGCATCACCGCCTCCAGCTCGACATCTCGAACAACTTCGGTTTCGTGGGAATCATCATCGCCCTCGTCGGTCGCCTGCACCCGGTCGGAGTGGTCGCCAGCGCCATCGGATTCGGGGCGCTCGTCAACGGAGCGACCACGATGCAGATCCAGACGGGAATCCCGGCTGCACTCGTCGACGTGATCCAGGGACTCACGCTCATCTTCGTGCTGACCGGCGCGGTGGCGGTGCGCTACCGGCTGCGGAGGTCCCACCCCGATGAGTGACGTCCTCGAGGCCCTTGTCAACTTCGGCGTGCTCGCCGGCGCCATCCGTATCGCCACGCCGCTGCTGCTGGCCGCTCTGGGGGAGATGGTCACCGAGCGGGCCGGGATCCTGAATCTCGGGCTCGATGGAACCATCACGGTGTCGGCGTTCGGGTCCTTCGTCGTGGCCGAGAAGGCCGACTCCCTGTGGCTGGGAGTGGTCAGCGGCGTCGTCGCGGGGGTCGTCCTCGCGCTGTTGATGGCCGTCCTCGTGAGCAGCATCAAGGTCGAGCAGGTGGTGGCCGGACTGGCCCTCAACCTGTTCGGCATCGGAATGAGCTTCTACCTGTTCCGGGCGGTCTACCCGCAGTCCGGTGCGGGCGGAGAGATGCCTCAGAGCGGCACCTTCGGCTTCACTGAGATCCCGGTCCTGTCCGGTATTCCCGGCCTCGGGGAGATCGTCTTCAGCCAGCACTGGCTGACCTACGTCGCCATCGGTTCATGCCCCGCCCTGTGGTACCTGCTGAACCGCACACAGTCCGGGCTCGAGTTCCGCAGCGTCGGCCACAACCCGGCCGCCTGCGACATGCGGGGCATCAGCGTCACGACGACGCAGTACCTGGCCCTGGCCTTCGGAGGCTTCATGGCCGGCCTGGCGGGCGCTTTCCTGAGCGTGTTCTCGTCGGGGCTGTTCTTCGTCGATGTGGCGTCCGGCCGTGGATGGATCGCTCTGGCGATCGTCATATTCGGGAACTGGAGAATCGGAAGTATCCTGATCGGCAGCCTCTTCTTCGGCTACCTTGACGCCTACCAGTTGTCGCTGCAGGCCCGAGGCGTCGACGTGCCGCACCAGTTGCTGCTAGCGCTGCCGTTCGTGTTGACGATCGTGGCTCTGGTCGTGAACCGGCGCCGCAGCAAAGAGCCGCTGCACCTTGGCGTACCGTATTTCAGGGGTGAGAGATGACCGAGCCGCACCGAGACAGGGGAGGCGCCCGATGACCCGGACCGTCGACCGGATCGATCACGTCGATGCCGACACCGAGGACAGGATCTACGAGGCCATGCGGGACAAGTTCTGGTATCCGGTGGCCTACTCGGACGAGCTGACCGACAGCCCGCAAGGCTTCATCCTGTACGGGAAGAACCTGGTAGTGGCGCGCCTCGACGGCCGGCCCGTCGTGTTCGACGACCAGTGCCTGCACAAGGGGACCGCGCTCTCGCTCGGCGAGGTCGTCGACGGCTGCCTGCGCTGCCCGTACCACGGCTGGACCTACGACGCCACCGGCGCCATCGACCGGATCCCGGCGCGCGAGGAGCTCTCGCAGCACGTCAACGTGAAGCTGCGCAGCTACCCCACCTGCGAGGTGAGCGGGCTGGTGTACACCTGCCTGGGCGATCCCATCTATCCGCCGCCGTCGGTTCCGATGTTCGACGACCCGAGCTACCAGTTCCTGCATCTCGACATCTACGAGTGGGACTGCTCGATGGCCCGCCGGCTGGAGAACTACTTCGACTTCTCCCACTTTCCGTGGGTGCACGACGGGCTTCTCGGCGACAGCAGCCGGCCGCGGATCGAGGACTACGACGTGGAGCGGGTCGGGGGCGAGCTGCGGTTCGTGGCCGGACCGTTCCCGGAGTTCACCGACAACGTCAAGAACGCCCCCACCGCGGACTCCGGCGGCGAGCCCATCTTCGGCGCCATCAAGCGCTACCGGGTGTTCCTGCCGAACGCGATGCAGCTCAACAGCAGCGCCGGGGAGGCCGAGGACTACGTGCTGTGGGTCTGCCTGGCGCCCGTCGGTCCCGAGCGGACCCGGTGCTTCACCTACCAGGGTCGCAACTACGGGTACGACCACGGCGACGAGTTCATGCAGTTCGCGCAGCTGGTCACCGACCAGGACCGCCCGATCGTGGAGTCGCAGAAGCCGGCCCAGGTTCCGATCAGGCTGCCGGAGGAGATGTTCGTCAAGGGCGCCGACCTCGCGCTGCTGGAGTACCGGAAATGGCTGCTCGAGCTGGCGGGGCTGCGAGGATGAAACCGCCCGGCGCGTAGCATCCTGCTCGGGCGAGATACCAGGAAGGAACAGCGTGGCGTCGACAGCGATCGTGACCGGAGGAGCGAGAGGGCTGGGGCGGGCTTACTGCCTCGCGCTCGCGGACGCGGGCTTCGACATTGTTGTGAGCGACCTGCTCGACACCGGCGAGACCGTGGCCGAGGTCGAGGCGGCCGGGGGCCGGGCGGTCGGCGTGCGTGCCGACATCAGCTCCAAGGCAGACAACGATGCGCTGGCCGCGGCGGCAGCCGACGCCTTCGGCACCATCGACGTGCTCGTCAACAACGCCGCCTACTTCTCCGAGACGACCCGAGGCCCGTTCAACGAGGTGTCCCAGCACGAGTGGGACCGCACCTTCGAGGTGAACGTCCGCGGCGTGTGGCTCACCTGCTGCGCGGTGTACCCCTACATGCAGGAGCAGGGTTCCGGGAAGATCATCAACATCGCCTCCAACACCTGCTTCAAGGGCACCGTCGGCTTCCCCCACTACGTGGCCAGCAAGAGCGCGATCATCGGGTTGACCCGCTGCCTGGCCACCGAGCTCGGGCCCGACGGGATAACGGTGAACACCGTGTCTCCCGACCTGATCCCCAACCCGTCGCTGCGGGCCACCGACGCCACCAGCGACCAGTTCGTGGTCGCCGGGCGGGCCATCAAGCGCACCCAGGTGCCCGAGGACATGGTCGGGACCATCCTGTATCTCGCCGGCACCGGCTCCGACTTCGTCACCGGCCAGAACCTGGTGATCAACGGAGGCGCGTTCTACCAGTAGGCCGCCCCCGCCGGCTGGGCGACCGCCGAGAAGTCAGACAAGGGGCAGCACCAGCCGCTACGGATCGATCCCGTCCCGTGATCGGCGGTCAGCATCCAGGTCGGCGAGCATCCGCTCGACGTCGAGTTCGATGCCGCTGGCCTCCTTGAGCCTCTCGATGCGCCGCACCGCCCGGGCCTTGCGTAGCTTGCCCAGGGCAGCCGATGGCCACCTCCGCCGCGGCCGCTCAAGCACGGACAGATTGGCTGTCGTGCTGAGCCCCTCGGGCCCTACGCAGTGCGGCGCGGGCGGCTTGGGGCCCGGTCGGCCCAGCCCTGCTCGCATTGCCTGAACTTCCGTTGTAGCCGTTGTTGCCGGGCGCGATTCGCGGCTCGATCGGGGTGAACAGGGACCCAGCGTCCGACTCGGCTTCGATGCTGTGGGACGGCTCGGGTGCAGTGCTGTGGGACGGCTCGGGTGCAGTGCTTTGGGACGGCTCGGTCGAGGCGAGTAGGGGAGCGGTGTCCGGCAGGCGCGCCGGGCCGTGGTGAATGCGGCCGGGAGGCCTGATGGTGTGCTTGCCGTCGACGGCGGCGACCACTCGCCAGCCGTGGTCGTGGATCTTGGCGTGGCAGCCCCAGCACAGCGGCAACAGGTTGTCCAAGTCGGTGCGGCCGCCCCAGGCGAAGGGGTCCATGTGGTGCGCGTGCACCTTGTTTTCGTCGGGCTCCCCGCAGCCGGCACAGCCGCCATAGAGCGCCATCAGCGCCTGGAACTGCGACTCGGTCACCCGGCGGACGTTGCGACCCTTCCACATGGGAACACCCTTGGCGCTGAGCACCAAACCGAACCAAGACGACTCGCCCGCCAGCCGCTCGACAACCCCGGCCGGGAGCGGGTCGCCGTCACCGGTGGAGACCATCAACTTCTCAGCCTCGGGGTCGAGGCGGGCCACCAGCGCGATGTCCGCATACGGCTTGCCGCCCCCGGCTGTGCCCGCAGTCATGTTCTCGAACGCATCAGCCATGCACTGCTGCAAGGAGCGCTTCCCGCCACCGCCGGCCCGGGCGCGACCCCTGTCAACGTCGCCGCAGGCGCTGTCCTCGTCGCCGTCGAACAGACCGCGAGCCTGCTTCTTGCCGGCGTCGAGCAGGCCACCGGCACCGTTCTCGTGGGCGTCGGCCGGAGCGCGGGCCTGCTTGTTGTCGGCGTCCAGCAGACGGTGGGCCTCCTTGTTGAGCCGGCTGCGGATACGTCGCCCGCTCACCGGATCGAACTGCCCATACAGATGCACCATCCCGTCATCGCCGTCCCAGACCCGCACCGCGCGCCGGGCCCGCAACCGGCGGAATTCCGCCTCGCCGCCGTCGCCTTGGCGCTCAGCGGTCCACCGCTTGGCCTCCTTGGCGAACTTGTCCGGTGGCAGCGACTTCGCCTTGGCCAGCAACTCCCCATCAGACTCGACCTCTACAGCACTCGTCTTGTCGAGCGCATCAGCGAGCCGCTTGGCATTCGCGGGGGAGATCCGGCCCTCCTCGACGGCGTCTCGCACCGCGGGCATCGCGCCGACCGCCGCCGCGGTCCTGACCTGGCTGCGGGCATCGCTCCGCGACATCCCGGTGCTCTCAGCAAGCACATGGGCCCCACCGTCGCCGTGGTTGCGGCTGCCCGCCACGCCCGCCGCGGCCACAGTCTGCACAGCGTCGAGTTTGCCGCGCACCGCCCTGGTCCCAGACAGCACACCGAGCATCTCTTCCGAGGATGCATCGCCCCGCTTGAGGCACGCCAACAGCTCCGACGCCGCTGCATCAAGCCGCTCAACCAGTTCGATCACCATGAACCCATTGTCGCACACCCCTACGACATCTGTCAAGCATTTACGTGCTAATAGATATATTTTCTGGCTCAGTTCAGCAGAATCCGAGCAAATGCCGAGACAACGATTCGCCGACGAGCACCCGGCGGTGTCGGTGGCCCCGTCCAGACGAGCGCTGCCCGCTCCCCGAGCCCGACCACCGCCGCAGATCCTCCGCATGCATCGGTCGCTCGAAGCACCTCACTGATCAACGAACCGAGACATCGGCGGCTCTCTTCACCTGGAGATCACCGGCATGACGTCCGAGGTGCCTTTCCCGGGCATGCCGGATCCTGCGGATGCCTACGGCTGCGAGCACCTCGTTGCCGAGCCCGCCGACGAAGCACAGCGCCGGAGACGGGGCGCCGCGTTCGGCCGGCGGCGCGCATCAGGGGCTGTCATGCACCCGGAGGCGTCCAGCGCCCCATTTCCTCCAACTCGGCGATGCTGGGCAGGGGGTCGGTGCCGCGCTGGAACGCCACACCGCGCCGCCGGTACATCGCATGGACGGCGTTGTTGGACTCCAGTCCGTACAGGCCGGCGGGCTCGAACTCGGCGAGCATCCTGTCGAAGAGCGCCTCCTTCACCCGCGCCGCGTCCTTGCCCGGCATCTGCGTGTCGTTGAACCACGCGTGGTCGGGCTGCCACCCCGTCTTCGAGCGGATCGAGTCCAGTGTCGCCTCCGACCACTGCACTGCGCGGACCGTGAACAGGTGCGTCTCCCAGCCGTGCCCGCCCGTCTCGGAGAGCCATTCGACCAGCTCCTGGCGGTACTGCTCGACCTCGTGGATGGTCCGCTCCATCCCCAAGGGTCCCGCCGCGGGGAACACCGCCTTCCAGTTGCGGCTGAGCGTCGCGTTGAGGTCGCACAGAATGATCTTCACAACCTCGCCTCCCACGCCCTGCTGCGATCGCCCAACGGCGGCAACCCTACACACCGATCAGCCGACATCGCCGGCGCCGACCCCCACGGACCGCCCGCCCCCAAGACACCACCACGCCACCGCCGTAGACTGCGGCCCGCAATCGCCGTCGCCGATGCAGGAACCAGCAGTGCAGCACGAAGACATGTCGAGACTGCTGCAGCAAGGCGACTTCGACGGACTGTTCCGCACGACCATGGGTTGGGACAACCCCGAGCAGCGCGAGCCGGTCGAGGTGGCCGGAAGCGAGCTGCGTCCTGTGCAGGCGGCCGTCAAGCGGGGCGTCGCCGCCTGGGTGGTGGACTGCCCGAGGTGCCTGCCGCCGCGCGCCGAGCAGCACCGGGTGGTCCGCGCCCTCAAGCGCCACAGCCGCGACCAGCTGGTGGTGTTCGCCGCGCCCGACAGGCACCTGTGGCAGTGGCCCGAGCAGCGGCCGAGCGGTGTCGGCTACCGGCTGGTCGATCATGAGTACCCGGTGCAGGCTCCGACCGACGCCCTGCTGCAGAGACTCGCGCAGGCGAGGTTCAGGATCGAGGAGGAGCCGAAGCTGACCTCGAGCTCGGTCCTGACCAGGGTGCGGCGCTCGTTCAACGCCGACAAGGTGACCAAGTCCTTCTATCGCGAGTTCCAGCGGCATCACAGGAACTTCACGATGAAGGTCGAGGGCATCCCCGCCGGCGAGAGCCGCCGATGGTATGCGTCGGTGCTGCTCAACCGGCTCATGTTCATCTACTTCATCCAGCAGAAGGGGTTCCTCGACAGCAATCAGAACTACCTGCGCAGCCGCCTGGAGATGGTGCGAGCGCACTACGGGGCCGACCAGTTCTTCGCGTTCTACAAGCAGTTCCTCCGACCGCTGTTCCACGAAGGACTCGGGAGCCCTGACCCCAGCTACCCGGACACCGATGTCAAGAGGATCATCGGCACGGTGCCGTATGTGAACGGCGGCATCTTCGAGCCCCACGAGCTGGAGAAGACCCACGACATCCGGATCAAAGACGAGGCCTTCGAGTCGCTGTTCGACTTCTTCGACGCCTGGCAATGGCACCTCGACGACCGCCCCTCGGCTGGAGGCAACGAGATCAACCCGGACGTGCTGGGCTACATCTTCGAGCAGTACATCAACTTCACCGAGGCGGGCCAGAAGGAGAAGGGCGCCTACTACACGAAGCCCGACGTGACCGGATACATGGCCGAGTCGTCGATCCTGCCTGCGGTCGCCGACCGTCTGGTGGCTGCGGGGCTCGACGACCCGGCGCTGTTGCTGGCCGGCTCCGGCGGCGCCTATGTCCGAGGCTCAGCAGCCCACGGAATAGACTTGCCGACTTCGGTCGGTCGGTCGGTCGGTCGGTCGGTCGGTCGGTCGGTCGGTCGGACGGACGGACGGACGGACGGACGGACGGACGGAGGACGGACGGAGGACCGGACGGAGGACCGGACCGACCTCCTGTCGGCGATCTGTGGCCTTGGCAGTGGCGCAGCGGCGATCCGGCGCAGTACGTGGAGTTGCCGCCGCCGAGCGACGACGTTGCGCTCCCGGGGGAGCGCTGGTGCGATGTGGTGCATCGGCGGGAGCGCTACCGGAGCCAGCTCGCCCGCCTGTCGGACGCGCAGCGTGACTGGAGCATCGACGACGCCATAACCGAGAACCTCGACCTGCCGGAGTTGCTGCGCGACTACATGAGCCAGCTCGCCGACGCGGCCGAGTGCGAGACGGCGTTCGAGGTGCTGCGCTCTCTCACGGTGTGCGACCCGACGGTCGGCTCGGGTGCGTTCCTGTTCGCCGCGCTCGACGTGCTGGAGCCGCTGTATGCGGAGGTTCTGGCCCGAGCCAACGAGCTTGAGGACTCGGGCGGACCGGTACCGGACTTCACGGCCGAGTCCCGGACTCATCCCAGCAGCCGCTACTGGCTCATCAAGACGATCTGCCTGCACAACCTGTTCGGCGTGGACCTGATGCACGAGGCCCCCGAGATCGCCAAGCTGCGCCTGTTCCTGAAACTCGCCGCCCAGATCGAGAGCGTGGATGACCTGGAGCCCCTGCCCGACCTCGACTTCAACATCAAGTGCGGCAACCTCCTGGTCGGCATCGCCGACGCCGAGGACGCCCGCAGTCGCCTGGGCGGAGGACGGCTCGACCTGGGTGGCGAGATCGCCGGGATGGAGACGCTGGCCGCGGAGACGGGCGAGGCGTACGACCGGTTCGTGGCCGACCAGTCGCAGGCGTCCGGGCCTGACGCGGCGGCCGCCAAGCAGGCTCTCGCGGCGAGGTTCGACGACGCCCGGCAGCGCTGCCACGAGTTGCTGCACAGCATCCGCGGCACGACTCCCCTCGCGAAGTGGATCGAGTCGCATCAGCCGTTCCACTGGTTCGTGGAGTTCCCGAGCGTGTGGCGCAACGGCGGCTTCGACGTCGTGATCGGCAACCCGCCCTACATCAAGAAGAGCCTCGTCACCGACTACACCTGGGTCGGATACAAGACCCAGAAGTGCCCCGACCTCTACGCAGTCTGCATGGAGCGAGCGTCAACCCTGCTCAACAATCAAGGCCGCTTCGCCATGATAGTAATGCATTCTCTATGCTTCAGCTGGAAGTTTGAACCCCTCCGAACATGGCTTGCCTCCACCCTTGCCTCAATGTGGATCTCCAGCTACTGGTCCGGTCGCATGGGACTGTTCACGGGAGCGAATCCAAGAAACTCAATTGTGGTGGCAAGCAAGCAAACGTTGGACTCGGACCATCGGTGCATGATTCGCACGACACGAATGAATCGGTGGCAGGGCGATGCCCGCTCTACATTGTTTGATGCGCTCGAATATGCGACGCTCACGGGGTCATTGCTGACCGCAATACCGAAGACAACTTGGCCATTTGTTGATCCCGCCATTTGCGGTGCAATTGAAGCCACCGTAAGCACCAACCGACGTTTGTCGTCATCGATTTGCAAGACGGCCTTCTCACATCAATTGGGGTTCAAGACGACGGCGCTCTATCAGCTCGGGACATACGTCAGGGAGCCACCGACAGTTGATCCCACGACTGGAGAGCCTGCGACGACACGGAGTTCTCAAACTGGTTGGCTGTATTTTCGGTCTGCTGCCGAACGCGATCTTGTCCTGCTGATGTTAGCGGGCCGCTGGGGATATCTGTGGTGGTTGACCTACTCGGACGAGTTCCATGTCACCCGCAGCACGCTTGCAGCGTTCCCGGGTGACATCGAACGGCTGGCCAAGCGCGACACCGGTGACATGGAACTCGTGATTCTGCTGGAACTGTCAAGGATCCTCCAAGAGGAAATGCCACGTGATCTCTCTTGGATGAAGAAGGCTGGTGTCAAGGTCGGCCGGTACAACATGTTGAAGCTTCGGTATATCACCGACCGGGCCGACTGGCTTCTGGCCAAGGCCTGGGGCATAGAGGACGCATTCGAGGCGGCCGGGAACCTGCGGGATCGCATGGTCTTCGGCAACAAGGAATGATGAACAAACCTGCTCCGAGTCAGGCGTATTCCCGTACCCGGTGGTCGGGCCCGGATCCTCTGGCTGCTGAGTTCTTGGCTTGCGCTGCGCGCGGGATCACCTGTCGAGGCGTAGGCGGCCCCGTGAGTATTGGACCCAAGCACGCGGACCGTAGGGCAGCGCGCCGAGTTGATCCTGCCAGGCGTTCACTCTGCGGGAGATCGTGTCGGTCTGATTGCGAAGCCCGCGCATCTGGGCAACGAACACGATGACCTCAAGACCCAGTTCGGTGAGCCCTGACGTGCGAGCCGTGCGGCCACGGAAGTCGTCGTCGCATGTGACCAGCACCCGTTCGTGGGTCGCGCACCAGCGGGCCACGTCCTCATCGGACGCGTCCGACCGGCCTCTGGCAGCAGAAGCGAGTGCGGTGATGCGTGAGACATGGATGACATCGGCGACGTTCGGATCGATGGCCTCCGCGACCCGGAAGGAGAGGTTCGCGTCGAGACAGAAGCGGACCCCGCCGGGCCTAGACGGCGAACCCGGCAACGCCTCTCACCTGGCAGACGCTCAACTCGTACCAGTCGGCGACCTCCTGTTCGGTCGCGTCGGCCAGGTTGGCAAGAATCGTCTTGACCGGTATTCGGGTCCCGCGAACCGTCGGCGCTCCGAAGCACACGGAAGGATCGATGCCGACCCACGGCGATATGTCCCAGGCCGCGGCCTCATCGTTCACGAAGCGGATCTCGTCTGCGAAGGTCCGTACGGCGTCCCGAAGCACCATCTGCCGGCGGTTGCGGCCCACGACCTCCTCGGTGCGTCCCACCACGTCGGCCCACACACTGGTGCCGTCGGTGAAGAACGAGCGGTGAGCCAAGGGCCGCACGACGTCCGGCTCGGCGGTACGCAGAGCATCGACCACCTTGCGGACCTTCTGCAGCGAGGTTCCCTGGTGCCGGAAGCGGCGCACAGTCTCGAGGCTCACGAGATCGAGGAAGCTGATGGTCTCGATGGAGTGCGGCCCGCCGGTCGGGGCGATGATCACCGCAAGCCATCGCCGCAGCTGCTCGCGTGTGGCTCGGCCGTCCCTGCCCACGATGGCCGCCGCCTGAGAGACCGAGTAGATCCCGTCGGCCAGGCGCGCAGCGACGCCGGCAGCGTGCGCAGCGGCGGTGGTCGGAGTTCGGGCCACGGCCTCAACGCTAACGCGGGACCACCCGGCGAGCGACGGCGCCGCTCCGACGCGGGAACGGGCGCAGCTGCACCCGCCGCGCCGCTGTGGCAGCCCCGTTCGCGCGCCTTCCGATGCGTGGATCGCGCAATGTCGTGTGCAGACACTGCGCAAGGACTGGCTCATGCCGGAGGTCGCCCGGCGTGCCGCTGATCCTCGACAACATCGAACTCGACACCGAGCGCGAGCTTCTGGCGACTCTGGCGTCGTCGTTTCGGCTGGATGCGGCCATCGGCTACTTCAATCTGCGGGGCTGGAGATTGCTGGCCGACGCGGTGGACGCGCTGCCGGAGCGCGCCGAGGGGCCGAAGGCTCGGATACTGGTCGGCATCCATGAGGCTCCGGCCGAGGAGATGCGCCGGTTGGCGCGGATGCGTCGGCCCGATCCGGTCGACAACCGCACCGCGGCCCGGTTGAAGGCAGAGACCGTCTCGGAGTATCGGGAACAGTTGCAGGTCGGGCTGCCCACCGAGGGCGACGAGACCGCGCTCCGGGCGCTGCTCCGCCAGATCGAGGCGGGCGACGTGCAGGTGCGGGTGCACACCGCGCATCGGCTGCACGCCAAGCTGTACCTCTGTCACCGTGACGACACCGCCGCTCCGCGTGTCGGGTATGTCGGATCGTCCAATCTGACGGTGGCGGGGCTGCGCGAGCAGGGCGAACTGAACGTCGATGTGGTGGACGGCGACTCCACCGGGAAGCTGGCCCGCTGGTTCGAGGACCGCTGGAACGACCCGTTCACCGTCGACGCGATGCCCGAGTTGGCCGAGTCGCTGCATGAGTCGTGGGCGTCGGAGGACCAGCTCGACCCGTTCCTGGTGTATCTGAAGATGGCTTACCACCTGTCCAAGGAGGCCCGCGAAGGGCTGATCGAGTACGGCCTGCCCGCGTCGATGCAGGACAAGCTGCTGGACTTCCAGGCCGCGGCTGTGAAGATCGCCGCCCGCATCGTGATGCAGAAGGGCGGCGCGATGGTCGGTGATGTGGTCGGGCTGGGCAAGACCCTCGTCGGAACGGCGGTGGCGCGGCTGCTTCAGGAGGAGCAGGGCTTCGAGACGCTGGTGGTGTGCCCGAAGAACCTCACCGAGATGTGGGAGTCGTACCTGCACGAGTACGAGGTGCGCGGCAGGGTCGAGTCGCTGTCGATGGTTCACAAGAGCCTGCCGAACGCTCGCCGGCACCGGCTGGTGATCATCGACGAGGCCCACAACCTCAGAAGCGACAGACGCCGCGACCACGGGGTTCTCCAGAGCTACATCGCCGACAACGACTCCAGGACGCTGCTGCTGACCGCGACCCCCTACAACAAGGAGCTCGGTGACCTCGCCTCGCAGTTGGCGCTGTTCGTCCGGCCCGACACCGACCTGGGCCTGCGACCGGAGCGGGCCATCGCTGAGGTCGGCGCCGCGAACTTCGAGCTGATGTGCAACGGTCTGACCTCGACACTGGGCGCGTTCAAGCGGTCTGAGCATCTCGGGGACTGGCAGGCGTTGATGTCGCAGTATCTCGTGCGCCGGACCCGCCGGTTCGTCGAGGACAACTACGCGCTCGAAGACGAGGACGGACGCCGCTACCTCGAGTTCGAGACCGGCAGACGGTTCTACTTCCCGAAGCGGGTGGCGATGCCCACCGAACGGACCCTGGCCGAAGACGACCCCGCCTATGCGATGGCGTCGGACGACACGCTGGACTCGATCCGCGACCTGCTGCTGCCTCGATACCGGCTCGGCGACTACACCGACAGCGGGTTCGAGCCGTCCAACCCCGCAGAGCGTCGACTGGTGGACGACCTCGAGCACTCGGCCCGAGGCAACCTGGCCGGGTTCACCAGGGTGACGATGTTCAAGCGGTTGTCGTCGTCGGGGCCCGCGTTCATCGCGACGCTGCGCCGTCACCGGCTGCGGAACCTGGTGGCCGCACACGCATTCGACAACGGGTTGCCTGTGCCCATCGGCTCGGTCGACAACGCACTGTGGGCCGCGGAGGTGGACACAGAGCCGGAGGACGGCGGCGGCACGGCGCTGTTCGACTCCGACGACGACACCGCCGCCGCGAGCGCCTACGACAAGCTCCAGGCCAAGAACCCCAAAGGAGTCCGCTGGGCACCGCACCGCATGTTCAGAGACGACCTCGCAGAAGACCTCCAGCACGATGCGGAAGTCATCACCGAGATGCTCGACCGCTTCGGAGCCTGGGACGCTGAGCGCGACGGCAAGATCGCAGCGTTGGAAGGCCTGCTCGTCGACCGCTACCCCGACAGCAAGGTGCTCATCTTCACCGAGGCCGCCGACACCGCCCGCTACGTGTGGGAGGAACTGCTGCGACGGGGAGTCGATGCTGTCGGGGTGGTCACCGGCGATTCCGAGAACCCGACCGCGCTGGCCCAGAGGTTCTCGCCGAAGTCGAACAGCATCGTCACCAGCGGCTCCCGCGTGACCGACGAACTGCGGGTGCTGGTGTCCACCGACGTGCTCTCAGAGGGCCAGAACCTCCAGGACGCCCACATCATCGTCAACTACGACCTGCCGTGGGCCATCGTCAAGCTCGTCCAGCGGGCCGGGCGGGTGGACCGCATCGGCCAGAACTCGGCGGAGGTGCTGGTCTACTCGCTGATGCCGGCCCAGTCGGTCGAGGACGAGATCAACCTTCGGGGGCGCATCCGTGAACGCCTCGGCGAGAACGCCCAGCTTCTCGGCTCCGACGAAGCATTCTTCGGCGACGCCACAGAACGCCAGATCATCTCCGGCGTCTACGACGAATCGTCCTCCTACGGGCTGGCAGGCGCAGGCATCGACGACGTGGACCCTGTGTCGATGGCCTACGAGATCTGGCGGCACGCCGCCGACAACCACCCCGACCTCGCCCAGCAGGTCGCGTCGCTGCCGAACATCGTCTATTCGACCAGACACATCACCGACGACACCTCCGACGCCGGCGTGCTGGTGCACACCCAGACGGTCGCCGGTGCCGACGCCTTCGCATTCGTGGAACCGAGCGGCCAAGCCCGCCGAGTCACCCCACAGGAAGCGCTACGGCTCGCTGAATGCAAACCGGACACCCCCGCGGCGCCACGCCTGGACGATCATCACGACCTGACGGCAGCCGCCCTGGGAGGGCCGCTGCGAACGCCCGCCGGGCGCGCCACCGGAGCCTTGCAAGGCGTACGAGGCAAGGTCTGGCGCAGACTGCACGACCAGATGGACAGCTTCACCGACAACCTGCTGTTCACCAAGACAGACCTCGAAGCAGCCCACGATGCCATGAACGAACGCCCCTTGTACGAGTCCGCCACCCAACGTCTCGCCAAGGCCGTACGAGACCGCAGCGTCGATGACCTGGCGGCCCTCGTCGTCGACCTCCACAACGACAACCGGCTCTGCGTGCCACCCGCCGCCGACGGCACAGACACCGAACCCACCATCGTCTGCACGATGGGACTGAGGGGCTGACGACCCGAGTCACCACAGCCGGCCGACAACATGCCGACATGCGGTCGGACCGGGGCCGCGGAACAGGCCGATGAGCCTCCCGCTAGTCCGGGAATGCGAGCATCCACTCGTAGGCGGGCTGCGCGATCACGTCCGCGGGCGCCCGCGCCGGCAGGCCGCGCCGGGCCGCGGTCAACAGCCGCTTGGTAGCGGACGGGAACATCCGGCCGGCCCCGTCGAGCGCTCGCAGTTCCCGGTCGGCGGTTGCCTCGTCCGACGCGTCCGCGCACACCTGGATCAGCTCCACGCTGCCGTCGTCGCCTCGGGCCAGGAAGTCCACCTCGTGGCCCTGCGGCGTGCGGACGTAGGTCGCCTCGCAACGGCGCCTCTCCAGTTCGACGAGCACGGCCGTCTCTAGGGCGTGGCCGATGTTGGCGCGGCCGCTGCGGTCGAACACGCCGATCAGCCCGGCGTCGACCGGGTACGCCTTGCGCGGGTTCACCATCCGCTGGCGCTCGGACCGCGACTCCATCCACACTGTGCGCACCAGGAAGCAGTCCTCGAGATGCGCCAGGTGCTGGTGCACCGTGTCGCGGGCCACGGCGATGCCTTGAGAGCGCATCGCCCTGTGGAACCTCTCGACGCTGAACAGCGACCCGGCGTTGGCGAGCAGGTGTCTGGAGAGCCAGCGCAGGCCCACGACGTTGCTCACGCCGTGACGCTCGATCACGTCTCGCAACATGGCCACATCCACATAGTCCGCCAGCAGCCTCCGCCGAGTCGCAGGATCGAGCCCCTGCACCTCCGGAAAGCCGCCGGCCTCCAACCATGCGCCGAAGGCGGCCTCGATGCGGGCACGCTCGCCGCGGCTCCATACGACAGAACCAGGGCCGCGGGGCACCTCGACGCCGCCGTGGCGCAGAGCCTCGTCGAACCCGAACGGGTGGATCAGCGCCTGCCAGGCCCGCCCTCGAAGCGCCGTCGCAACCTCGCGTGAGAGCAGGGCCGCCGACGACCCCGACACGAACACCCTGGCGCCGCCGTCGAGCAGGCGGCGAACGAGCCGCTCCCAGCCCGCCACGACCTGGATCTCGTCGAGGAACCATGCCGGCGCCGCGGCGTCTCCGGCAGCCGTCCGTCGGTCGGCGTACTCGTCGACCAGGGCGCCGAGCTGTACGGCGTCAAGTCCGGAGAGCCGCTCGTCCTCCAGCGACAGCATCGGCAGGCTCTGTGGGGGCGCGCCGGCCCCGACCTTCTCGGCACGCAGCTGATGCAGGAACGTCGTCTTGCCCGCCCGGCGAATGCCGACGACCGCCGTCGCCTTGCCGGCCAGCTCTACTGGTCCCAGGACGCGCCGCGGCGTGAGCGGGAGCGGGGGCTCCGGGTCCGGCGGTGCCGCCGCCTGCTCGAAGAACACACGCCTGGCCAACGGCCCGGGCACAGCCTCGTTCGCCACGGACTCCGGCATAGTTCTCCCTTCAATACGGAGAAGTTAGCCCGTATTTCTCCTTATCACAAGGAGAAATACGGCGGCACTCTCGCTGCGGCGCAGACGGCTTCACCGGAGGCCCCGATCGACGGTCGGACCTCGTGGACTCGGTCCACGAGTGGGCCGACGCCGACAAGGTCGCTGACGAACTGTCGGTGCGGGAGCTTAGGCTGGCGGCGTGACTGGAGCGGCGATCACCGCCGGCGACGAGGCCCTTGCAGCGGTCAAGTACAACGCCGACGGGCTGGTGCCCGCCATCGTGCAGGACTCCCGGACCCGCTCGGTGCTGATGATGGCCTGGATGAGCGCCGAGACCCTGGCCCTGACCCTGGCCGAGGGCCGGACCGTGTTCTGGAGCCGTTCCCGCCAGGAGGTGTGGCGCAAGGGCGAGACCTCGGGCGAGCGGCAGTGGGTGCGGGAGGCCTACTACGACTGCGACGGCGACACGCTGCTGTTCGTGGTGGACCAGGACGGCGACGGCGCCTGCCACACCGGGGCGTACTCATGCTTCTTCCGGGCGTTCGACGGCTCAACTCCGACCGGCGGCGGCTGACGCCGCAGCCGTGCCATGATCCAGCCCACCCCCGAAGAGTTCCGCAAGCTGGCCCGCGCCTACCGGGTGGTTCCGGTCTGGCGGGAAGTGCTGGCCGACCTGACCACGCCGGTGGCCGCCTTCGCCCGGGTGGTCGGGCCCGGCGACGGCTTCCTGCTGGAGTCGGTGGAGCACGGCGAGCGCTGGAGCCGGTGGTCCTTCATGGGCCGCAACCCCATCGCCACGCTGGTGTCCCGGGGACCCACGGTGGAGGTGACCGGCAGTCTCGGGGTCGCCATCCCCCGCGACCGGGGCATGCTCGCCGCGCTGGAAGTACTGCTCGACCACTACCGGGCCCCGTCGATCGAGGGGCTGCCGCCGCTGCACGGCGGCCTGGTCGGCTACCTCGGCTACGACGTCGTGCGCGAGGTCGAGCACCTGCCCGACGTTCCCACCGACGACTCGGGCCATCCCGACGCGGTGATGTCCTTGATCGGCGAGCTGGCCGTGTACGACCACTGGCGCCAGCGGGCCACCCTCATCTCCAACGTGCTGGTTCCCCCCGGCGCCGACGACCGGCTCATCGACCGTCTCTACTACGAGGCGGTGCTACGGGTCGAGGCCATCGCGGCCGACGGCGCCAAGCCCCTCGACGAACCGCTGGTGTCGCCGCCCGAACCGGCCGCCGACACGACGCCGGAGGAGGTCGACACCACCTCCACCATGGGCCCGGAGTTGTACTCCCAGGCAGTGGAGACCGCCCGTGAGTACATCTTCGCCGGTGACGTCTTCCAGGTGGTTCTGTCCCAGCGCTTCGACTTCGAACTCGACGCCGAAGCCTTCGACGTCTACCGGGTGCTGCGCCAGGTCAACCCCAGCCCCTACATGTACTTCCTGCGCCACGGGCCCCTGGAGGTGGTGGGCGGCTCGCCCGAGCCCATGGTCAAGCTCCTCGACGGAAAGGTGGTCAGCCGGCCCATCGCCGGCACCAGGCGCCGGGGCCGCACCGACGCCGAGGACCGCCGCCTGGCCGCCGAGCTGGCCGAGCACCCCAAGGAGGTGGCCGAGCACGTGATGCTGGTCGACCTGGCCCGCAACGACGTCGGCCGGGTGGTGGAGTTCGGAACCCTCAACCTCGACGAGATGATGACCCTCGAGCGTTACAGCCACGTGATGCACCTGACATCGCAGGTGTCGGGGCGGCTGGCCGAGCAGGCCACGCCGATCGACGTGCTGCGGGCCACGCTGCCGGCGGGCACCGTGTCGGGCGCGCCCAAGGTCCGGGCCATGGAGATCATCGACGAGTTGGAGCCGGTCAAGCGCGGCCCGTACGCGGGGGTGGTCGGCTACATCGACTTCACGGGCAACATCGACACCGCCATCACGATCCGCACGATGCTGGTCCTCGACGGGCGGGCGTCGGTGCAGGCCGGCGCGGGCATCGTGGCCGACTCGGTGCCCGCGGAGGAGCACGCCGAGTGCGTGAACAAGGCCCGGGCCCTGCTGGCCGCGGTGCCCCCGGCCCGACGGATGACCCAGGCCAGAAGAAGGGCGGTTCCACGGTGACGACGGGCATCGTTGCCGGTCCAGTGCCCAGGGACGCGGTTCTCGTCACCGGCGCCGACGCGGCCGCGTACTTGCAGGGCCAGATCTCCCAGGACGTCGAGGCCGTGGCCCCGGGAACCTCCGCGTGGTCGCTGGTGCTGGCCCCGCAGGGCAAGGTCGACGCCTGGTTCCGCCTCACCCGCGGCGGTGACGGCAGCTTCGTGCTCGACGTGGACGCCGGTTTCGGCGACACGCTCACAGCCCGGCTGGAGCGGTTCCGGCTGCGGGTCGACGTGTCCTTCGAGAGCCTCGCCGGGTGGAGGATGCTGGCCGTACGCGGGCCGCGGGCCGCCGAGGCGTGGCTCGACACCGTCGAGGCAGAGGTCCGGTCGAGTGTCGACTGGCCCGGCTTCGGCGGGATCGACCTTCTCGGCCCGAACACGGAGCCTCCGCCGGGCCTGCCCGTGGACGGCTCCGGCGACCTGGAGGCAGCCCGCATCAGGGCCGGCTGGCCGGCCATGGGCCGCGAGCTCACCGAGCGCACCATCCCGGCCGAGATCGCAGGTCTGGTGGAGTCGTCGGTCAGCTTCACCAAGGGGTGCTACACCGGCCAGGAGCTGGTGGCCCGGATCGACAGCCGGGGCGGCAACGTGCCCCGCCCGGTGCGCCTGCTGGAGATCCGCGGCGACGGCGAGGTGTCGCCCGGCGACGAGATAACCGTCGACGGCAAGGCGGTGGGCGCGATCACCTCGGCCGCGGCCGACCCGGACTCGGCCGTGACCGTGGCTCTGGGACCGGTCCATCGGCGGGTGGAGCCGCCCGCGGCGGCCACCGTCGCCGGGCTGGCGGCCACCGTGCTGGCCGCGCCGGGCGCCGCAGCTCCCGCATAGAGGGGCGCGGCTAGCGGCGGGCGTCGCGGGCCATGGCGTCGATGTTCGCCGCAGCTCCCGCATAGGGGGGCGCGGCCCTACCATTGCGGGATGGACCCGTACGCGGTGCTGGGCGTGGCCCGCGACGCCCCCACCGAGGAGATCCGGCAGGCCTATGTGGCCCTGGCCCGGCGCACCCATCCCGATGTGCGGGGCGACGATCCGGCCGCGACCGAGCAGATGCGCCGCATCAACCTGGCCTGGGAGATGCTGTCCGACGCCGGCTCCCGTGCCGCCATCGACCGCCGCCTGACCCAGCCCTCGCCGGCCTCCCAGCCCCCGCAGCCCCAGCCGCCCCGGAGCGCCGCGCCGGCCGATGGGCGTGCGACCCCGCCGCGAGACGACGACATCTACCTCGGCCACGAAGACCGCGACGACGACATCGACGACCGTCCCATCACCGGGGGCGATCTTCCGGGCTGGATGCGCCTGGGAGCGCCGGCCGCGTTCGTCGTGGGAATCTTCGCGTCGATCTTCGGGCTGATGGCCGGAGGATTCGTGCTCCTGCGGCTCGGACTGCTCCTGCTGGCGCTGTCGGCGCTGCTGTTCGTGCTGTCACCGTTCGTGGTGCTGATCCGCAGCCGGGGCGGCCCCCTGCGCTGACAGCGAGCGCAGGCAGGTGAGAGCCCGCCGCGTTGCAGCGGTGTCGCCCCCGCTCCTGTTCGCTTCGCTCACGGCCGCTCGGGCCACGGCCTCGTTGCGTGTCTCGCGCACTCGTTCCGCGATCGGCGCCTGTGCGCTCGGCTTCCGGCCACCATCGGGCCGTGCCGAGCCCGCAGGCAGTAGCGTCGGGGCGTGTTCGTGAAGATCTGCGGCACGACCAACGAGGACGACGCGCTGCTGGCAGTGGCCATGGGGGCCGACGCGGTGGGGTTCGTATTCGCGCCGTCGCCCCGCCAGATGTCGCTGGACAGGGTGCGCGACATCGTCCGGCGCCTGCCCAGCGACGTGCTCAGCGTGGGGGTGTTCCGCAACGAGATGGCGTCGCGTGTGGTGAGGATGACCTCCGACGCCCGGCTGGGCGCGGCCCAGCTGCACGGCCACGAGTCGCCCGAGGACACCGCCTGGGTGGTCGCCCGGGTCCCGGTCACGATCAAGGTCTTCCCGCCCGGCCATGAGGGCCTGCGGCACTTGGGCGACTACGGCGCCGACGCGGTGATGATCGACAACGAGCGGCCCGGATCCGGCGAGGTGTTCGACTGGTCGCTGGCAGAGGGCGCCCCTCTGGCCGGTCACCGGCTGATCCTGGCCGGCGGCCTCGACGCCGACAACGTTGCCGGGGCGATCCGCCGGGTGCGGCCGTGGGGAGTGGACGTGGCCAGCGGCGTGGAGAGCCGCCCGGGCCGCAAGGATCCGGCCCGGCTGCGCGCCTTCATCGAGGCGGCCAAGGCGCCCCGCAACATCAGCGCCGACGACAGACCGACTGCGGGCGCCGAGCCTCGGCTGTCCGCCGACGCCGGCCCATACGACTGGGAACAGGACCTGTGACCGCGCCCGCGGGCGGGTTCATGGGCGAGCCGAGCGCCGACGGGCGCTTCGGCGACTTCGGCGGCATGTTCGTGCCCGAGACGCTGGTGCCCGCCTGCCAGGAGCTCGACCGGGCCTTCCGCGCCGCCTGGGGCGACCCCGCCTTCCGGGGCGAGCTCGACCGGCTGCTGCGCGACTACGCGGGGCGTCCCTCGCCGCTGACGGAGTGCCCCAACCTCTCCAGCGACCTCGGTGTGCGCATCCTGTTGAAGCGCGAGGACCTCAACCACACCGGCAGCCACAAGATCAACAACGTGCTCGGCCAGGCGCTGCTGGCCCGGCGCATGGGCAAGACCAGCCTGGTGGCCGAGACCGGCGCGGGCCAGCACGGTGTGGCCACCGCCACCGCGGCCGCGCTGTTCGGCATGGACTGCGTCGTGTACATGGGCACCGTCGACATCGCCCGCCAGGAGCTCAACGTGTTCCGCATGCGCCTGCTGGGCACCGAGGTGCGGGCGGCCGAGACCGGGTCGCGCACCCTCAAGGACGCCGTCAACGAGGCCATGCGCCACTGGGTGGCGGTGGCCGACACCACCCACTACTGCCTGGGCTCGGTGATGGGCCCCCATCCCTACCCGTGGATGGTGCGGGAGTTCCAGCGGGTGGTGGGCGAGGAGGCTCACCGCCAGTGCGCTGAGATCCTCGACGGCGGCGTGCCCGACGTGGTCACCGCCGCCGTGGGGGGCGGCTCCAACGCGGCCGGCATCTTCTCCGGGTTCGCTGACACCAGCGCCCGCCTGGTGGGGGTGGAGCCGGCCGGGGGAGCGGCCGTCGGACGGGCCGTGCCCGGCATCGTGCACGGCTCGCGCTCCTATCTGATGCAGGACGAGTGGGGGCAGGTGCTCGAGGCTGAGTCGATCTCGGCCGGGCTGGACTATCCCGGCGTCGGCCCCGAGCACTCCCATCTGGCCGCCATCGGGCGTGCGACCTACGAGCAGGTCACCGACGCCGAGGTGGTCGAGGCCTTCAGCCTGCTGTCACGCGCCGAGGGCATCATCCCGGCGCTGGAGTGCGCCCACGCCCTGGCCTGGGTGTCGCGGGCCCGGGAGGAACTGGCCGGCCTGACCGTGCTGCTGAACCTCAGCGGCCGGGGAGACAAGGACGTCGACCAGATGATGGGCATCCTCGGGTGACCGTCGCCGAGTCCGGCGCCGCGGGGGCGCTGGAGGCTGCCCTGCGCGCCAGGCGGGACTCCGGGGGCAAGTGCCTGGTGCCCTACCTCACCGGCGGTCTCGGCGCCGACTGGCTCGAGACCATCTGCGCGGTCGCCGGAGCCGGAGCCGACGCCATCGAGATCGGGGTGCCGTTCTCGGACCCGGTGATGGACGGGACGATCATCCAGCAGGCCAACGACCGGGCCCTGTCCGAGGGCGCCACCCCGCAGTCGATCCTGGCCGCGGTGCGGGGTGTCGCCGCCGACATCGCGGTGCCCACCGCGGTGATGACCTACGTGAACATCGCCCACCACATGGGCTACGAGCGGTTCGCCTCGTCGCTGGCCGACGCCGGCGTGAGCGGCTGCATCCTGCCGGACCTTCCCCTGGAGGAAGCGGGGGAGTGGGCGGAGTGCGCCGACGCGGCCGGAGTGGAGACGGTCCTGCTGGCCGCGCCCACCTCGCCCGACGAGCGCCTGCGGAGCATCTGCGCCCGGTCCCGTGGCTTCGTGTACAGCGTGGGCCTCATGGGGATCACCGGCGTCCGCGCCGAGCTGGCTGCCAGCGCTACCCGCACCGCGGCCCGGCTCAAGGCGGTCACCGACATGCCCGTGCTGGCCGGTGTGGGGGTGGGCACGCCCGCGCAGGCCGCCGAGGTGTGCGAGGTGGCCGACGGGGCCGTGGTCGGCTCGGCCGTCGTCACCCGGATGCTGGAGGGCGCCGGGCCCGACGGCGTGGCCGGGCTCGTGTCGGAGTTCCGCGCCGCCCTCGACGCCGCCCACGGCTGAGCTGCCGCTCCCGCCGGCACCGTTCACGGAGCGCCATGAAGGAGTCGAGATGACGAGGGCCTTGACGCTGGATGACTTCGACGCGACCGAGATCGCGGCCAGCAGCAAGCGGGCCGCGCTCCGGTTCGTGGCAGGCATGACACGCGAGAAGGACCGGCCTGACGCGAGGGACACCGCCGTCTCCAACTGGAGGGCAGCGGTGCGTCTCGCCCACCGGTGGGCCTCCGTCGCGGAGATCGCAGGGGCGACCGGAGCTTCCCCGGAGGCGATCTCCGCGATCTGCGAGTCCGGGTAGGACCGACTCGGGCTGCTCAGCCCGTGGTGAGGCCGCCGTCGGCGCTGATGATGGCGCCGTGGACCCCGGGGCACTCGTCGGAGGCCACGAAGGCGAACAGCGCGGCGATGTGCTCGGGCTCGCTCATGGGCTTGAAGGCGATCATCCGGCGGATCAGGTGCCGGTCGCCGTCGGCGACCTGCTTGAAGTTCCGGACCATGGGGGTGTCCACGCCGCCGGGGGCGATGGCGTTGACCCGCACCGGGGTCTTGGCCAACTCCATGGCCAGCGCCCTGGTCAGCTGCACCACCGCGCCCTTGGTGGCGCAGTAGGTGGACGTGTAGGCCAAGCCCTGGAGCCCGGCGTTGGAGGCGATGTTGACGATGTTGCCGCCCGACTCCAGCAGGTGGGGGAGTGCGGCCTGGGTCAGGAAGAACACGCCCTTCGTGTTCACCCCGAACATCCGGTCCCAGTCCTCCTCGGTGACGTCGGCCACCCGGTCCTGCCACGACAGTCCGGCGATGTTGCCGAGCACGTCTATGCCGTCGAAGGCGTCCACGCATCCGGCCGCGGCCGCCCGGCAGTCGGCCACCGATCCGAGGTCGCAGTGCTGCGTCTCGATCCGGCCGCCCGTGCCGTCGACCTGCGACGCGGTCTCAGCCAGTCCCTCGGTGTTCACGTCCACCGCGAACACGTCGGCCCCCTCGGAGGCCAGACGGATCGCCACCGCCCGCCCCATCCCGGAGGCCGCCCCGGTGATGAGGGCCACCTTGCCGTCGAATCGTCCCATGTCGTCCCGCCCGTCCTCGATCCCGGCTCGTACGCCGCGGAGACTACGAGCGAGCGTGCGCAGGCACAAGCCCTCGCGTCGTGGCGGTGTCATTCCCGCTCTTGTTCGCTGCACTCACGGGCCGCCCAAGTCCAGAAGACACTGCCCACGGTCTCGCCCGTATGGACCGGGTTCGCGCCTGCCCGCCCGGCCTCTAGCGGCCGCGGTGCGAGGCGGTGCGGCGGAAGGTGACGCTCATGCGGGGAGGGGCGGACGCAACCTTGGGAATCGAATGCTCCCAGTCCTGCTGGCAGGAGCCGCCCATCACCAGCAGGTCCCCCGACGCCAGGGTGAACGAGCGGCTGCGGCCCCCGCCCGTATGAGCCGGATTCGCTTGCCGATCCGCTCGGCCTCTGAGCAGGAACCGGCGGGGCCCGCCCAGCGACACGATCGCCACCACGGCGTTGGCAGGGTCGATCCCGATCCGGTCGCTGTGCCAGGCCACTGAGTCCTGGCCGCCCCGGTAGTAGTTGACCCACACCGAGTTGAACGTGCAGCGGTAGCGGGCTCCCAGGGCGGCGGCAATGTCGTCGAGGACGGTGGGAACGCCGGCCGACCGGGGTCTCAGGTGGGCCCCCAGACGGGGCTCCTCCACCATCTGCCCGTACATCGGGCGCTCGGCCCGGGTCCAGCGCAGGTCCGCCGCGAGCCGCTCGAGGAGTTCGTCGGCGCCGAGCAGCCACCGGGGCGCCACCTCGATCCAACTCCGAGCGTCCAACTCCAGGTGCTCCACCGCCGCCGAGGTGTTCACGGCCGGCTGCCCCTGGGCGAACAGGTCGCCCTGGAGGGGTCCCACGTCGGCCTGAGTCCCTGACCGGCTGCCCCATCTGGCGCTCGATCCAGCACCCGATCCGGTGCCCGACCTGGCAATCGTCACGGCGCCAATCTAACGAACATACGTTCGTTGTCAAGCGGAGATTGCGCGGACTCCCGGCAGACCCGAAGTAGCGTGCGCGGCGGTGCTATTCCCGACGTTCACCTTCGCGGCCTTCTTCGCCGTGGTCCTGCCGGTGAGCTGGGCGCTGAGAAGGTACCCGCTGCCGTGGAAGCTGTTCGTCCTGGGCGCCTCGTACTGGTTCTACGCGGCCTGGGACCGGCGCTTCGTGCTGCTGCTGGTGGCCATGACCCTGGTGAACGCGGCCGCAGCCCGGCTGAACCGGCGATTCACTCACCCCGGCGCCCGCCGGGCGACGGTGGCGGTGGGGGTGGTCTTCGACCTCGGGGTGCTGGCCTTCTTCAAGTACTACGGCTTCTTCACCCAGAGCCTGGAGAGCAGCTTCGGGATCTCCAGCCCGGCGCTGAGCATCGTGCTGCCCATCGGCATCTCCTTCTTCACCTTCCAGGCCATCAGCTACACGGTGGACGTCCACCGGGGTGACAGCGATCCCGCGCCGCTGCTCGACTTCGCCGTCTACCTGTCGTTCTTCCCCCAGCTGGTGGCCGGGCCGATAGTCCGGGCCAGGGAGTTCCTCCCCCAGATGCGGTTCCCGCGCCGGGCCCGCCACCGCAGCACCGCAGCCGGCCGGCGCGAGCTGGAGGACCCGGTGCAGCTGGAACTGTGGTCGGACCGGGGCCTCGACCGGATCGAGCTGGGCCGGGCCGCGCAGCTGATCGGCAGGGGGATGTTCAAGAAGGTGGTGGTGGCCGATTTCCTGGCCGGGGCCATAGTGGACGAGGCGTTCGCCTCTCCGGGCAGCTACGGGGCCGTCGACGTGCTCTTCGGGGTGTACGGCTACGCGGTCCAGATCTACGCAGACTTCTCGGGCTACACCGACATGGCCATCGGGGTGGCCCTGCTGATGGGATTCCGCTTCCCGCAGAACTTCGACCGGCCCTACGCCGCGGTGTCGATCCAGGACTTCTGGCGGCGCTGGCACATGACGCTGTCGCGCTGGCTGCGCGACTACCTGTACATCCCCCTGGGGGGCAACCGGCGGGGCCGGGTGCGCACCTACATCAACCTCCTGGTCACGATGGGGCTGGGCGGACTGTGGCACGGGGCGGCCGGCGTGTTCGTCGTCTGGGGCCTCTACCACGGCGCCGGGCTGGCGGCTGAGCGGCTGGCCGGCCGGGTTTGGTCGACCAGGACCTCCAGGAGGCCGGCACGGGACGCCGGCCCGGCATCGTCGCGGGCAACCGCGGCACAGGGTGCCGGATCCGCGCTCGGGGCGTGGCTGCGGGTGCTGGCCGTGTTCCACTTCGTGTGCGCAGGCTGGGTGCTGTTCAACAGTGAGACCCTGTCCCACGCCGGCGACGTATTCGGGCGTCTGCTGTCGGGGTGGGGGACCGGCAGCGAGTTGCTCACACCGACGGTGCTTGCCGTGATCGCAGGGTCCATCCTGGCCCAGTACGTGCCGCTCGCCTTCGCGGGACGCTGGTCGAAGCGGTTGGCGGAGGCCCCCGCGGCGGTGACCGCGGCCGCGTTCGCGGTGTGGACGATGATCGTGGTGGCGCTCGGCCCCGAGGGCGTCGCCGACTACATCTACTTCCAGTTCTGATGCGCCGGCGGAATCTGCTGCCAGTCCTGATGCGCTGGCGGACCTCGGAACAGCCACCCTCGGCGAAGCGCTCCCTGCGCAGCCGCGCCCGGGAGCAGAAGCCGGCGATCGGGCCGGTCAAGCGGCTCCGTCTCCGGCGGACGCGGCGGCGGCTGAGCTTCGTGGTCGAGGCGGTGGGCCGGAGGCTGCGACGGCTGAACCGGGCGGTGGGGAGGATCAGGCCTCCGCTCCCCGACACCGCCGACCACGAGACGCCGACCAAGTCGGTGACGGCCTCGGTGCTGTCGGCGACCCTGTGTCTGGGAGTGGCCGCCCTGCTCGTGAGCGGCAAGGTCGTGGAGATCGCCGACAGGCTGCCTCTGGGCCCGGATCGGGACCGCTGGCTGGAGGCGGCCGCCGGGACCGACGATCTGGCCAACAGCCTCTCACTGAACCGCCCCTACGACCTGCTGCGCGACCTGCGGGGCGCCGGCGACGAGGCGGGCCAGCAGATCGATGTGATCGGCGATCTGGAGGACCTCCTGCAGCTCGAACTCGGCACCGACGCCGAGCAGAACGGCGATGCGAGAAGCCCTGCGCCGGCGGCCGTACCCCGCGACGCTCCCGACGAGGTCGCGGACGCTGCCGTTGATGAGTTCGCCGAGGCGCCCCGCGAACCCGGCAGCTCGCCCGACGGCGCGCCGGGAGAAGCCGACACGCCCGACGACGCGACCGGAGAACCCGACACGCCCGACGACGCGACCGACGGCGCGCTCGGCGAACCCGGCAGCACGCCCGGAGAAGCCGACACGCCCGACGAACCCGGCAGCACGCCCGGAGAAGCCGACACGCCCGACGACGCGACCGACGGCGCGCTCGGCGAACCCGGCAGCACGCCCGGAGAAGCCGACACGCCCGGCGAACCCGGCGAATCCCTGGCGGCGCCGACCACCACGACGCCGGCCACGGCTTACGCCACAACCACTACGACGGTGCCCGAGGGCCCGCCGGCCTACGTTCGCCCGGTGCCGGTATCGGCAGACACCCCGCTGGGAGTCTGGGTGGCAGGCGACAGCCAGGCCCTCTTCCTCGGACAGGGCCTGCGGCGCGACAGCCCCCTCAAGGACCTGCTCGACATCACCCTCGACCAGCGGCACTCGACCGGCCTGTCCCGTCCGGGCTACTTCAACTGGCCGGTCCACTTCTACGCCATCGCAACGAGCTACAACCCCGAGCTGGTGGTGGCCACCCTGGGCAGCAACGACTGGCAGTCCATGACCTCCGAGGACGGTGACCTCCTCGGCCGGGGGAGCGATGAATGGAAGCAGGAGTGGTCCCGTCGCCTCGGCGTCGCCTTCGACGTCCTGCAGGCGCCCCACCGGCAAGTGATCTGGGTCGGCCTGCCCCCGACCCGCCGCGACGACTTCCGGGAGGGATACGCCCTCATGAACCGGCTCGCAGCGGCTGAGGCCGCGGCGCGGGACTTCGTCACCATGGTCGACATCTGGGACATGTTCGGCGGAGACGAGCCCTACCGCGCCGCGGTCGCGCCGCCGGACGACCCCGAGGCCAGGCCGGTGACCGTGCGCCAGCAGGACGGGGTGCACCTCAACCGGGCAGGAGCGCGCTGGGTGGTGGAGGCGATCACCGGCGAGATCGCGCAGATCATCGACAGGATCAGCCCGCATACGCTGCTCGGGTAGGCGAGCGAGGCCGGCTGATGCCCCTTCCTCGGCCTCTTCAGTTGTCGCTGGGGTTGCGGGGATACAGCCGGAGGCGGTTCAGTTCCCCGTCCTGGCGGGCGAAGACCTCCCACCACAGCTCCTCGGGAGCCTCCACGAACGGGTCGGCCCCTGCATGGTCGAGCACGAACCAGGCGTTCTCGTCCAGCTCGCCCTCGAGCTGGCCCGGCGCCCACGCCGCGTAGCCGGCGAAGATGCGCACCTGGTCCAGCCCGCCGATGTCGCCCGGGTTCTTCTCCAGGTCGATGGTGCCGATCCGGCCCACGACCTGCGACCAGTGGTCGTCGGCATCGTCGAGAGCCACCGACGCCAGCGCGATCACCGAGGACTGGCTGACCGGACCCCCCACGAACACCACACGGGGCTCGCTCACAGCCGTCTCCCACTCATCTATGGCTCCCTTGACGGGCAACTCGCTCGGCCGGTTGAGCACCACTCCGAGGGCGCCCTCCGCTCCGTGCTCGAGCATCAGCAGCACCGTCTGGCGGAAGTTCGGATCAACCAGGCTCGGGGCGGCCACGAGCAGCTTCCCGCGAGTCGATTCCATGCGTGGGGTCTTCCAGGTAGGGGACTGGTGGGAGCGGCACGGTGGCGATCCGGCGACCCGAGGCAGTGGCGGTACGGCGGGGTGGCGGTGTGGCACGATCTAGGGTCGTGGTGTCGACCATGCCGCCGGTGCTGCTCACGATAGCCGCTTCGGACCCGTTGGGGGGAGCAGGCGTGCAGGCCGACCTGGCCACGTTTGCGGCCCTCGGCGTGCATGGTGCCAGCGCGCTCACTGCGGTGACAGCCCAGTCGCTGACCGCGGTCACGGCCTCCGATCCGGTTCGACCGAGCCTGGTGGCCGCCCAGATCGACGCCGCCGTCGACCACCTCGGAGTCGATGGAGCCAAGACCGGGCTGCTGCGCCGGCGTGAGATCGTGGAGCTCGTCGCCGAGCGAATCGAGCGGGGCCGGCTGCCCGCCCCGGTCGTCGATCCAGTGATGGTCGACGGCAGGGGAACCCGCTTCGTGTCCGACGACGTCGAGGACGCCTACCGCCGGCGGCTGTTCCCGCTGGCCAGGGCGATAACCCCCAACCGGGGCGAGGCCGAGCTGCTGGCGGGCAGGTCGCTGCCGGACGCCGAGGCGGTGCTGGACTGCGCCCAGGCGTTCCGGGACCTCGGCGCACCGACGGTGGTGGTCACCGGCGGCGGCTTCGACGGCGATCCCGACGACGCGGTGATCACCGCGTCGGGTGACGCCTGGATCGTTCGGAACCCGCGGATCGCGACCGACAACGTCCGGGGCAGCGGCTGCACGTTCTCAGCCGCGCTGGCCACCAACCTGGCCCTCGGTCGGGACGTGCGGTCGGCGGTGACCGCGGCCGGGCGGTTCGTGCGCAACGCCATCGGGGCCTCGGCCGGGTGGATCTTCGACGGTCCCGGCCCGGTTTCCCACGCCCAGGGCTGAGAGGCTGCGCAGGTCGGCGGGCGAATCCGGCACCTACGGGCGCAGCCGTGGGCAGTGTTGTCTCGGTTTGGGCGGCCCGCGAGCGCAGCGAACAAGAGCGGGAAACACCACCCTGCACCACGAGGCGGCTTCACCTACCCGCGCACGTTCTGAGCGGCCGGGAGGACCGGCGACCCAGCCGGATGTCCCCCTGGTTTCACTTCGCCGCTCACTTTACATAATGTATATTTCCGGCGGGAGTGGTACCAGAACAAGCGACGCCTGGGCGGCTTGTGCGCACGCCGGGCCTGCATCTCCTAGCGCCGGCTCGAGGGCGCTGAGCGAGGCCACAGGCGTGTAGCTTTGTGAGCCGTGCCCCGACGACTCGAGATCGAACTCACCAGCCGGCGAGACGACGGCACCTGGACCTGGAGAGCTGCCGGCGCGCGGCAGCCCAAGGGCGAGGTCTCGGGCGACCTGGTTCCCGACGCGGCCGCGGTCGGGTTGGTGCTGAAGGCCGAAGTGGACGGCGGGCTCGACGGCCTGGAGATCACCGCACTGACAGCTCCCCGCTCTCGTGCGGAGCCTGAGGGACGGCTCGAGCTGATCGGCGGTGGCGCGGCACCGCCGGTGACCACCAAGCTGGTATCGCGTTCCGGTCGCCGGAGCCGCTCCGACCGCGGCTTCCCGGACGACGACGAGCGCGCCCCGGGCGGACGGCGGCGCGGTCGCGACCAGGGCGAGGGACGCAAGGACCGCGACCGCAGAGACCGGTCCGAACGCGGTTCGCGCCGCAGGGACCGCGACAGTGACGGCGACAACAGGGGCGACCCCGGCCGCAAGGCCCACCGCGGCCGCGACGACCGCGGCCGGCGCGACGAGCGCGGCTCCGGCCGCGACGGCGAGAGAGACGGCCGGCGCGACCGGCGCAGCAGCGAGCAGAGCTCCTCGAAGGGCGCCCGGTCCAAGGAAGGCAGGCGCCCGGCGAAGGCTCCCCGCACGAGGACCCCCGGACTCAAGGCCAAGCGGGTCCATCGCCAGGCTGCGCTGGAGGCCCTTCCCGACGAGCAGAGACCCCTGGCACGCGAGATCCTCAAGGGCGGGATCCCCGGCGTGCGCCGCTCGATCGAGCGGATGAACAGCAAGGCTGCCCAGGCGGATCTCCCCCAGATCAAGTCCGAGGCTGTCCTGGCGCTGGCGGAGCAGCTCCTGCCCGTCCTCAAGGCCGCCGAATGGCACGATCGCGCCGATGCGGCCCTCGCCGGCATCTCCAGGATCGACCTTCGGGACATCCGCTCGGTGATCGCGGCCGCCGACCGAGCCGCCCGCGACGACGAGACGAGGGCGCTGGCCGAGAGTCTCCGAGCCGGGTTGATCCAACGCCTGGAGGTGGACCACCGGAAGTGGCTGGACGAGTTGGCCGCCACCATCGGCGAGGGTCGCACCGTCAGGGCGCTGCGAATCAGCTCCCGGCCGGTGAAGCCCGGCTCGCCACTTCCGCCCGATATGGCCGAGCGGCTCGCCGGCATGGCCGCCGCCGACTTGAACCCGACCGCCAGCCAGCAGCGCTGGGCCACCGTGGTCGACTCGGTCGCGGTCTCCCCGGTCCGCACGCAGGTGACACCCGCCGGCATTCCCGAGAGGCCCACCGACGACCTCCTGGCCGCCATCCGGAAGCTGGCGGAGCGGGTGCCGCAGATCGCCGCCCTCTTCGGCATCCAGTCGGAGCCGGCCACGCAGTCCAGAATGCGCCCGCCCCCTCCCCCGCCGAAGCCCGCAGACGCCGAAGCCGAAGCCAAAGCGGAAGCCGAAGCCCAAACCGAAGCGGAAACCGATACCGAAGCCGATACCGAAGCCCAAACCGAAGCCGAAGAATCTCAATGATCGACTGGAAGGGCCGCTGATCCGCGGCTGACCCGAGTCGAGGTCAGACGATCGTCGGGATCACCCCGTGGTCGTGGAGGAACTCGGCCAGCCCGTCCACTAGCCGCAACCCGGCGACCTCCGAGACGGGCCACCACCGGGCCTCGGATGCGTCGCTGCCGGGACTGGGCGTGAGATCGCCGGCCACCGTTGCCTCGAAGTCCAGGATCACGAAGTGCCGGTCGTCGCCGATGCGCTCCACCCAGCCCACCAGCCGGCCGCAGATCCCGTTCAGCCCGGTCTCCTCCTGCAGCTCGCGGGTCACGGCCTCCATCAGCATCTCGCCGGGCTCTACCCGTCCGCCCGGCACAGACCACTCCCCCACCCCCGGCGGGCGGCCGCGCTTCACCAGCAGCAGATCATCGGCGCGACGGACGATCGCGCCCACGGCGACCTCCACCCCGGTGATCATCGACGAGGCTCGGCGGTGTCTGCCAGCGAGCGGTGCACGGTTATGGATCGTGCGACCAGGCCGTGCGTCTCGAAGAAGTTCTTCGTCTCGCGGTCACCGGGCAGGGCCAGGCTGTCGACCCCTATGCAGGCGCGCCGCCGGGCCCAGCCCATGAGCTCGCCCATCATCGCCTCCCCCACCCCGACACCGCGAGCCTCGGGCATCACATAGATGTCGGTGACGCGCCCCAGCACGGCGCCGTCGTGGAGCCCGACCAGGCGGATCACCCCGTAGCCGACGACCGCCTCGTCGACGGTGCCGACCACCACCAGCGCGTCATCCGATCGATGGTCTCGATCCAGGCTCTGCTCCAGCGGCTCGGTTCGCGCCTCCAGTCGGGCCCACACATAGCCGCCGCGGCGGGGAGCCAGCTCGGCCGCCGCCCCGGCCGCCAACTCGACCACCGCAGCGATGTCGGAGTCGGCGGCCCGTCGAGCCCCCTCGTCAATCGCGGTCATCGGACGGGCGGGCGGACGGCCATGGCATCACTCGGGCGCTCAGCCGCGGAAGATCCTCTCGATGGACTCGCAGGGCTCCTCGCCCGACGGGCACACGGGACTCTCCCGCGATCCGAACTGGGTCATGCTCACGATGAGGAAGCACTGGTTGCAGGTCCATTCGTCCGAACGCGGCGGCGCCACCGACGGTGCAGCCTTGGCCGGGCCGGGGGCCTCCTCCTCCTCGTCCTCCTCGTCGTCGTCGCTGGCCGCGATACGGTCCCGGAGGATCTCCTCCAGGTCGGCCTCCACGTCGCTGGGGTGAACGTCCTCGTCGTCGTCGTCCTCGGCCGGCAGCGGGACGTCGTCGTCGTCCTCGTCGTCGTCCTCGTCCTCCAAGTCGGCTTCAGCATCGTCGTCGACGACGGTCTCTTCGTCGTCGTCGAGGTCCTCGTCGTCGTCGTCGAAGTCCTCCTCACCATCGAAGTCCTCGTCGTCGTCGAAGTCCTCGTCCAGTTCGCCGTCGAAGTCATCGCCGTCGCCGAAATCGAGATCGGCGTCGTCACGAGGGAGTCTGTCGGTCATCTCTACTGCTGAGGGGTCGGGGTCGGGGGACGTGGGCGGATCATAGACACAGATCAACGGAGTGCGACGGTATTTCGCGGCGGTATCCGCGGCGGTACGGCCACGGGGCGCTCGCCGGCCTACAAGCTTGAAGACGGGTGTGCCTGTGCTGCCCTCTGCTGCTCGGCCCGCTTCTCCGCGTCGAGCCGGCCCAGCCCCAGATCCTGCTCGTGGTTGACGAACGACATGAGCTCCGCGACCGCGGTGTGACCGGCCTCCTCAGCGATGAGACGGTGCATCCGCTGGCACACGCGCCGGTAGGCCGGATGGCCCTGCAGGGTGGTGCGCAACTCGACCATGTGCATCGCCTCCCGCGCGTTCAGCTGCATCGAGTAGCGCACCCGGTAGGCCAGAGCGACCGCGTAGGCGGCCTGGTCGGGCAGCTCGGCGCTGAGCGCCTCGTAGAGCCGGGCCGACCGGGCCATCACCTCGTCGAACTGCTCGTCCACACCGGCCGCGCCGACCGCTTCGGGCCGGACGAAGCCGTGGCGGGTCGACAGGGGCTGCCACTCGATGGTGAGCATCCGGTGGCGCTGCAGGTCGCGGAACGCCCCGTAGTCGGACAGCACGTCGAACCGGTAGTAGACGCGCTCCAGGGCCCGGCCCGGCCGGTGGCGGCGGTTGGTGCGCTCACCGCAGTACGACCGCACCACGTCGATGCGCTCGGCGGGTGACATGGACCTCACCCTGGCCTCGATGGTGTGCTCCGGAAGCGACGTGTGGGGATACAGCATCGCGGCGATCATCTTCGTCTCCCCGTCGGGGTCGAAGTCCGTCAGCTCCACCGAGTCGTCGGTCACCGGGCCTCCGACGGCGTCGCCGAACACCCGGTCCGCCAGTTCGTCCATGGCGGCGCGGTTGTCCGCCAGGTAGCGGGTGGTGAGCTCGCCCCGGTCGGGCAGGTCCACCCGCTTGAGGAACGAGGGGATCACCTTGCGCAGCTCGGTGAGCATCATCTCGGCGTAGAGGCGCGATTCGGGGAGGGGGTGGGCCCGCATCCGCAGCAGCAGCGCCTCGTAGGACTGGCCCGGCCCGTAGATGCCCACGTTGCTCAGGGACGCGGCCGGGAGCATCCCGCGGACGGAGTCCAGCGCCCGGGCCTTGATGGCCTGCCGGTAGGCGAAGTCGGAGTCGCCGTCCTGCTTGGGAACGTTGGCCCGGAAGAAGTCCTGCATGACGGGGACGAGCTCCGAGTAGGTCGAGAACATGCGGTCTATGTCGCCCACGTAGCGGGTCCCCAGCGACGAGTTGAGCACCTGGGCGTCCCGGTAGTAGCGGTACCGCCCGCCCAGCCGCTGGTCGTAGGCGATGTAGCGGGTGCTCTGCTCGAGGTAGGCCATCAGCCGGCCCCACTCCAGCACCTTGGTGAGGAGGTTGGAGGCCTGCTCGCAGGCCAGGTGGACGCCGCCGAGCTGGGCCACGGAGTCGTCGCCGTACTCGAAGAACACCCGGTCGTACAGGGCCTCGGCCCGGCGCAGGCCGACGGTGGCGTCGATGGTTATGTCCCCGGTGATGTCCAGGTCGTCGACGAACTCGTCGAGGAACAGCCGGCGCAGGCTCGACATCGAGCGGGAGTAGCGGGCGAACAGGGCGCCCTTCACGACCTCGGGCAGGTTCACCAGCGCGAACACCGGCTGGTCGAGGTTGGTGAAGTAACGGCGCAGTATGTCGGCCTCCTCCGCAGAGAAGGTCTCAGCCGCGTACAGGGTCACAGGGCGCGACCCTAGAGGCGCAGGCATGGCTGCGCGCGGATCGCGGGAGGGGTCAGGAGGCCGCGAATGCGGCTCGTGCGGCCGACATGGCGGAGGCGTCCAGCCAGCAGTCCAGAGCAGTCATGGCCAGCACCTTGGCGCCGTCGACGACCGCCGAGTCGCCCCGTGGCCCGCGGGCGTACTCGGCGAAGGCCGGCGTGTGGATGGCGACATCGTCGGGAGCCACCTTGACCATCGGGTGTATGGAGGGGACGGCGTAGCTGACGTTGCCCATGTCGGTGCTGCCCACCACGCGGGCGTCGGAGCCGGAGACGGTCTCCCTGCCGACCGCGGCGAGGTTGTCCAGGTAGCGGTCGAGCAGCACGGGGTTGTCGTTCATGTCGGCGTATGCCGGGTCCCCCCATTCGATGTCCAGCTCGCAGCCGGCCGCGTCGGCGCCCGCCCGCAGGCAGGCCGCCACCCGCTCCTTGAGCGGCTCGAGGGTCGACAGGTTGGTCGAACGCACGTACCACTCGGCCTCGGCCGTGGCCGGGACGATGTTGGCCTTGGTGCCGCCGTCGATGAAGATCCCGTGGATCCGCTCGTCGTCGCGGATGTGCTGGCGCAGCGCGGCGACCGCGTTGTAGCCGAGCACGGCCGCGTCGAGCGCGTTGCGGCCCATCTCGGGGGCGGCGGCGGCATGGGCTGCCGCCCCGGTGTAGCGGGCGTTGAGCCGGTGCACCGCCACCGCGTGGAACACCTCGAGCTCGTGGTTGGCGGGATGGATCATCATGGCCGCGTCGGCGTCTGAGAACGCGCCCGCCCGCAGCATGATCTCCTTGCCTCCCCCGCCCTCCTCCGCGGGGGTGCCCATGACCGCCACCCGGCCGCCGGCCTCGCCGGCCAGGGCGGCCAGGGCGAGGCCCGCGCCCAGGCCCGACGCGGCGATGATGTTGTGCCCGCAGGCGTGGCCGATCCCGGGGAGCGCGTCGTACTCGCAGACCACGGCGACCAGCGGCCCGTCGCCGTCGCCGGCCCGGGCCTCGAAGGCGGTGTCGAGGCCGTAGGCGCGGCGCTGCACGGTCAGTCCGTGCTCGGCCAGCACCCCGGTCAGCAGGTCGTGGGCGTGGTGCTCCTCGAAGCAGAGCTCGGGCCGTTCATGGATGCGGTGCGACACGTCGAGCAGCTCCGGTGCCAGCCGATCGATCTCGTCGCACGCCCGCTGCTTGGCTTCAGTGATCTCCATGGCGACGATCCTAGGCCGGTCCGGAGGCGGCGGGGGTGGGGATCCACACCTCCAGGGCTCCGGGCTCGACTCGCAGGCTGAGGGTCCGGGCCCGGCCCAGGCGGCGGCCGTCAAGGTAGACGTCCAGGGCGGGGTCGAGGTCGTATTGGGCTGCCGCGATGCGACGCTGGGTGATGCGCGGATGGGGGACATGGGTTCCTGCGGGCAGGCGGCGGCGGGCCGCGAGGCGCACCGAGAGCGGGGGGCCGGCGTCGAACACGTCGAGGCGGCCGTCGCCGGGATGGGACCGGGGCGCCGCGTTCCAGCGGCCGATGAACGATGCGTTGGCCGCCACCAGCAGGCGGCCCCGCCACCACGAGCGGCGGGCTACGAGATGGGCGACGAACCATCCGAGCCGCCCGTCGATCAGCGCCGCGCCCACGTCGACCTCGAAGCGGGCTCCGGTCCCGGCCGCGGGCCCCGACGACGCCCTGCGGCCCTGGACCATCCCGAGGGTCCGGGCCAGGTCGCCGCCGGTGAGCACCACCGGCGGCAGCGGCCGGCCGGCCCGGCGGGCCTCGGCGACGATCCGGCCGGCGGCGACGTCGCTGTCCGCGGTGGAGGCGTCGGGCGGGATCTCCCCCTCCTCGCCGAAGTCGACACCCCATCCGCGGCCGCGGCCCCCGATCACGCCGCCCCCGGCCGGGTTCCGGCCGCGGAGCCGGCATCGTTGTCGTCCACTGCACCCGAGGCGGCCACCACTCCCCTGTTCAGCGCCCGGACCGCCTGCTGCGCGGCCCGCGCCGTGTCGGCGTTCGGTGCCACCGCCGCGATGCGGCGGCACAGATCGATGACCTGTTTGAGGTTGCGCACCAGGTCGCCACCGGAGAAGCCCTCGTCCAGCAGCGCCTCGAAGGACTCCTGTGCGGCCCAGCGGTGAGCCGCGGGCGCGAAGCCGGTCTCCAGCGACCGGATGGGTTCCACCCCGAAACGCTGCTCGGTCCGGTGCAGGTCGTCCAGGTCGGCTTCGATGCGGCGCAGGCGGCGGTAGGCGGCTCCGGACGGGATCCACACTTCGGGCCTCCGTCCTGGCGACCGGTGCTCGTAGGTGAACGCCGACAGCACCGAGGCCAGCTCGGCCGGCGACAGCCCGTCGAACCGCCCGGCGTGGAGGGCCTCGGCCACGGCCAGGTCCGCCTCGTGGAAGACGCGCGACACCAGCACCCCGGACGCGGTGGGCTCCCAGCCGTCGAGATGTCCACGGGAGCGCAGCACCGAGGCCACCGCGTCGAAGCGCCCGACGAGGTTCGCCGACGACGAGGAGGTGTCGGCCTGGTGCTGGGCGAAGGAGCGGCCCAGCAGATCGCGGGCAGCGGCGACGGACGTCCGTCCCAGCAGGCCGGCCACCATGTTGTAGGTGGGACGGAAGGCCGAGCGCAGCTCGAAGGATCGGCTGGCGGCCAGCGCCGCGATGTCGGCGAAGCTGCAGTCGGTCGACCACAGCATCACCGCCCAGCCGCGGTCGTCGATGCCCCGGCGGCCGGCCCGGCCCGTCAGCTGGGTGTACTGGGCCGGGCTGAGCGGCGCGATGCGCTGGCCGTCGTACTTGGTGGGCTTGTCGATCACGACGCTGCGGGCCGGCATGTTCACGCCCAGCGCCAGAGTCTCGGTGGCGAACACCACGCTGACCAGGCCCTCTGAGAAGCAGTGCTCCACGGTCTCCTTGAAGACCGGGATCATCCCGGCGTGATGCGACGCGATGCCGAGTCGGAGCCGGTCGGCCCACCGGCGGGCTCCCAGCGCGGCGAGATCGGCCCGGTCGAGGCCGGCGAGCCGGGCCTCGACGATGCCGTCGATGCGAGCGGCCTCGTCGTCGCTGGTGTAGCGGGCGCCGTCGCGGGCCAGGCGGGCCGCGGCCTGATCGCATCCCTTGCGGCTGAACACGAACCAGATGACCGGCAGCAGGCTGCGCTCCTGCAGCTCGGCCAGCAGGTCGATGCGCCGGGGAGGCCGCCAGAGACCGCCGCGGCCGTTCTCCCCGCGTGCAGGAGGACCCTTCGACCCCCGGCGCCCCCGGTCCGCGGGACGGCCCGAGCCCCGGCGCCCCCGACCTGCGGGACGGCCCGAGCCCCGGCTCCGGTGCGTCGTCGCGGGCGCGTCGAAGCGGCTTCCCCGAGGGTTGGGGCTGCCGTCGGTGAGGATGGGAACGATCTGCACCGTGTCGGAGCGGCGACGGCCCACGGCGTACAGGTTGGTCAGCGGCACGGGCCGCCGGCTCTCGGCCACCACCGCGGTCGGGCCGTGCACCCGGTTGAGCCAGTCGCCGAGCTCGGAGTGGTTGGAGACCGTGGCCGACAGGCACACCAGCGCCACATCGGCAGGCAGATGGAGGATCACCTCCTCCCACACGGGCCCGCGGTAGGGATCCTCCAGGAAGTGGACCTCGTCGAGGACTACCGCCCCGAGCCTGGCGTCCACCGCGCCCGCGTAGATCATGTTGCGCAGCACCTCGATGGTCATCACCACCGCGTCGGCGTCGCCCGCGATGACGTTGTCGCCGGTCAGCAAACCCACCCGTTCCGGTCCGAGCCGGCGGCAAAGGTCCCGGTACTTCTGATTGGACAGGGCCTTGATGGGGGTGGTGTAGAAGGCCCGACGGCCCCCGGACAGGGCCGTGTCGACCGCATGGTCGGCCACCACCGTCTTGCCCGAGCCGGTCGGAGCGCTGACGAGCACCGACCGGCCGGAGTCGAGATGGCCGATGGCGCGGCGCTGGAACTCGTCGAGTGCGAAGCCAGTCTCGGCCGGCCCCGTCACCGTTCAGAGGCCGGGCTCACCGCCCCGCCGCCTCTCGCTTGCGTCGCCGGCGGCGGGTGAGCACGCCCCACAGGATCGCGAACTCGTAGAAGGCGTACATGGGGACGGACAGGGCCATCAGGGTGAAGGGGTCGCCGCTGGGGGTGATGACCGCCACCAGTATCACGATTCCGACCACCGCGTAGGAGCGGATCCGGCGGAGGGTGCGGTTCTCTACGATCCCCATGGCCTGCAGCCCGATGAGGACTATCGGGAACTGGAAGGCGATCCCGAAGGCCACCATCATCTTCACCACGAAGCCGAGATACTCCTTCGGGCTGAACAGCGACACCAGGTCGGGGCCGCCGATGTCCTTCAGGAAGTCGAGGGCCCGGGGCAGGCTCCAGTAGGCCAGCGCCGCGCCCAACGCGAACAGCAGCACGCCCGCCGCCACGAACGGGACCGCGTAGCGCTTCTCGTGGCGGTACAGGCCGGGAGCGATGAAGCGCCACCCCTGCCACAGCAGCACCGGCATGGCCAGGGCCAGGCCCGAATAGCCGACCAGGGTGAGCCGCACGCTGAAGGGCTCGAGCGGGCTGGTCACGAACAGGTTGCAGCCGCCGTCGGGACCGAACAGCGCGGAGTCGACCCGCTCCTCGGGCGGGAAGGTCCGGCAGTACGGCTCCAGCAGGAAGTCGAGGATGAACGGGTAGAGGATCCAGCAGGCCATCGCGCACACCGCCACGGCCACCGCCGACTTGATCAGGCGGTTGCGGAGCTCGCCCAGGTGCTCCATGAGCGTCATGTGGCCGCCCTCGTCGAGGTTCTGGGGGGCGCCGTCGTCGTCGGTGTCGGTCATCGCTCAACCGGGCCGTGCTCAGGCCGCATGCTCGGAGCCGGAGTCCGGCTCATCCGGGATCCTGCCGGGACCCGAGTCGGCCTCGTCCGCGGCGTCCGCGCCCGAGTCCGCCTCGTCAGGAAGCGGCTCCGCGCCCTCCTCGGGCAGGGCGGTCGACCCATCGGACGCCTCGCCGGCCGCCAGAGCCTTGCGCTCGGTGGAATCGGTCCCTGCGGCTGAGTCCGAAGCCTCAGGAGAGTCCTCGGCGCCCGCGCTGCCCGCAGCAGCAGCAGCAGCAGCAGCAGCGGCCGATGCCGCGGGTGCGTCGCGGAGCTCCTTGTCGGCCGCCTTCAACGTGTCCTTCATCTCCTCGATGGGCTTCTGAGTCGCCTCACGGAACTCCTTGTCGGCCGCCTTCAACGTGTCCTTCATCTCCTCGATGGGCTTCTGGGACACCTCGCGGAACTCCTTGCCGGCGTCCTTCAGGCTCTCCTTCGTCTCCTGCAGGGGCTGGGCCGCCTCCCGCAGTTCCTGCTGGAAGCCCTGTCCGATGCGGCGGAACTCCCCGACCACCCTGCCGATCTGGCGGATGGCGGGCGGCAGCTTGGTGGGACCGAGCACGATCAGGGCGACGAGCAGGATTACAAGGACCTCCATCCCGCCCAGATTTCCCACCGTGGCAGCCTAAGAGGCCGAGCGAATAGGCGTGCGCGAACGGCCTGCACGAGCGAGGCCGTGGCCCGAGCGGCCCGTGAGCGCAGCGAACAAGAGCGGGAGTGACACCGCTGCGACGCGACGGGCTCTCACCTATCTGCGCTCGCTCTAACTGTGGCGTCGGCGGCGGCTGCGCTCGCGCCGGGTGCCCCGGACCCGATCGGCTCTGGCCCTGGTCTCCTCCGCGTGGTCGCCCAAACGGACGGCAAGGCGGGACAGCTCGTCGCCGGCCACCGCGGTAGCCGACGACCGTCGCAGCGACCCGGTCAGCTCCGCCGCGGCCCGGCCCACGCTTCGCAGGCCGGCGACGAGCACGGCCAGCGCCACGACGGTGGCCGCAGCCGGCGCCAGCATCCACATGGGTTGCAACGTTACTCCCGGCCGACCCCGGCCCCCGATCGGCCGGCGAAGCGCGGCCTGATCAATCCGCGGCGTTGCCGGCGAAGCGGTCCAGCACCTCCGCCATCCGGTCGACATGGTCGCTGTAGACGCCGTCGATGCCAGCGTCGACCAGTTCGGCGATGTGGCGGGCCTGCTGGGCGTCCCAGCCGAAGGCGAGCACGCCGAAGCGATGGTAGAGGGTTGTGAGCCCGCCGTTCCAGCCCTCGCGGTGCAGGTTCACGACGTCGATGCCCGCGGCAGCGAGGTCGGCGCCGTGACGCTCGGGGCCCCGGGGCAGCCGGTCGAGGCGGGTGGAATGGACCAGCTTGACCTCGGGTGCGGCTGCTCGCCATTCGCTGAGCACCTCGGTGCGGTGATGGCAGACCCAGAGACGCTCGGCCGCCCGGTGGGCCCGGGCCGCAGCCAGCAGCCCCTCGAAGGCGGCGTCGTCCTTGACATCGACGCTCAGAGGCAGGCCGGTGCCGCAGTTCTCGTAGTACTCGTCGATGGTGGGAATGTGCCCGGGCAGCCTCGCCCGCGGCGTGCGAGCTATGGGCCGGCCGAAGAGCCGTCGAGTCGACATCGTGGGCAGTCCCCCCACAGCCCCGTCGTGGTTCAGCACGATTGCGCCGTCGGAGGTGATCCAGGCGTCGGTCTCGATGCCGGTGGCGCCCATCTGCTGGGCCAGCGTGAACGCCTCCAGGGTGTTCTCGCGGGCGTGGGCCCGGGCGCCGCGGTGCGCGAAGGCGATCGGCGGGTTCAGCAGGGCTGGGATGCGAGTGGCCATCGGGCGCGACTCCATCCACGGGCCGCCGCAGCCTGCGGCTACACGCCGCCGAGGTCGTTGGGGGGCCAGAGCTTGAGGAAGGCCCGGCCCACCACCGTGTCCACGTCGATCGGGCCGAAGTAGCGGCCGTCGCGGCTGTCGGGGCGATTGTCGCCCAGCACGAGGACCTCGCCCTCGGGGACCACGCAGAGATCCGGTTCGGGATCGTTGACGCAGCCGGGAATGGGCACCGTGGGATGGGTGGACCCGGCCTGCTGGAGGTAGGGCTCCTCGAGCCGGGCGCCGTCGATGTGCACCTGGGTGCCCCGGATCTCGAACGTCTCGCCGCCCAGGGCGACCACCCGCTTGATCAGGTCGTCGGCGTCGGCCGTCTGGCCCGGATGGCGGAACACGATCACGTCGCCGCGGTTGACGTCGTGCAGGCGGTACCCGAGCTTGTAGACCACCACCCGGTTGTCGACCATCAGGGTGGGCTCCATCGAGCCTGACGGGATGACGAAGACCTCCACCAGGAACGTCTTGAGCAGCAGCGCCAGCCCCAGGGCGCAGACGCCCACGACCAGCCACTCCGACACCAGGCTCCAGGCCCGCCGCGCCGCGCTCGGAGGGGTCTGCGGGGCCTGATCGCCGTCGAGCGGCCCGTCCGGCGAGGTCCTCCACTCCAGCGGGAGCTGTGCCTCGGGCCGGTCCTGCCCCGCGGGTGGGGCGCCCTCCGAGGAGGTGGGCTGCGACCCGAGACCGGCGCTCATCGCCGGTACCTCTCCAGCATCCGCCCCGCAGTGGCGGCCCGCAGGTCCGGCTCGATGCCCGGGTCGCAGGCCACAAGCTCCGCCTGGGGTCCGAGTTGCACCAGCACACGGGCCAGCCACGACTCGCTCGCCACTGCGAAGACCGCGTCGACCGTGCCGTCGGGGCGCTCGGTTCGCTGCCGCGCATCGTGGTAGTCGGCTGCCCAGACGGCCTCGGGCGCCAACCGGATCGTCGCCGTCCGGTCGATGCCGGCCATGCCGAGGGCCGGCTCCTCCCCCGCGTCCAACTGCGCCTCGACCGGCGTGTCCGTGACCGCGAGGCTGCGGATCCTCTCGACGCGGAACACCCGCTCGGCGCGGGCGCGGTGGCACCAGCCGAACAGGTACCAGACACCGTCGTGGCTCAGCAGGCGGGCTGGGTCGACGGCCCGCGACGTCATGACGTCGCGGCCGAACGAGTAGTACTCGATCTCGATGCGGCGGCGCTCGGAGATGGCCCGGCGAAGCTCGTCGACGGTGGCCGCGGGGGCGTCGCCCAGGCACACGTCGATGTGCCCGGCCCCGTCGCCGCCCTCGGCTCCCAGCGAGAGTCTCAACTTGGCCAGGGCCCGCACCAGCGGGGCCGCCTCGGCCTCGCTGCCGGCCTCCGAGCGCACCCGGCCCTCGGACATGTCGAGCACGGTGCGGCCCGCGGCCAGCAGCCGGGTCGCAGCCTCGGTGCTGAGCCGCATCGGCTGCGAGAACCAGTCCGCGTACTGGATGTCGACCACCTCGTCCTCGATGAACACGTCGATGAGGGTGTCGGGAGTGAACGGGTGCACCCCCACGAAGAACAGCCTCTGGGTGAGATCCTCCAGCAGTTGGTCGCGCGGGTAGTCGAACCGGGCCGCGATGTCGTCGAGGTGGGCGCCGCCCTGCTTGACCACCCACGGGACGATCCCCAGCAGGCGGGCCATGCGCTCGGCCACCGAGAGCGTGGTCCCGTTCGAGGCAGGCGCCGGCATCACCCCGTCACCCTAGGGCGTCCACCCCGCCGCGCCGTGTCTCAGGCCAGGGCCTCCAGCCAGTCGATCAGCTCGTCGCGCAGCCACTCCGGCTCGAGCACCTCGGCGTGGTCGAGGAAGTCCAGCACGAAGGTCCGCAGCGCCGCCGGCTCCCGCACCCGCAGGGTGAGCACCACCGACCCGTCGGGCCGGCGCTCGCCGTCGACCCCGGCCCGATGGCAGGCCCAGCCGGCCTGATCGGCGTCCACCAGCACCCGGACGTCGACCGGCTCGCCCGCACCGAACTCCCACGGCCTGATGGCGCGAGGGTCGGGCCCCTCCCCCACCGGTCGGGTGGCCGGGCCCGACTCGGCCACCGGACCGTCGATGCGGTCGACCCGGAACAGGCGCTCGGCGGACTGGCCGCAGTCCCAGCCGACCAGGTACCAGCGGCCCCGATGGAACGACAGGCGCCACGGCTCGACGCGGCGCTCGGCGTCCCGGTAGGAGAACTCGACCGCGAGGCGTCCGATCGCGGCGGCCACCAGCTTCGACAGCGCCTCATGGAACGGCAGCTCGTCCACCGTCGCTACCGGCTCGGCCGCCTCTCCGGCCGGCTCGATCGCACCCTCGTCGCCGCCTCGGGCGCCTCCAAGGCGGGCCAGGCCCGCGCCGGCGCCGCCTTCGAGGCGGACCAGGTTGGTGGCCAGGTGGAGTGCGGCCAGCTCGTCGGGATCGAAGCGCACGTCGCGCCCGGCGTAGGCCGCGGCCGGGATGCGGTAGCCGTCCACGGGCGGGTCGAGGCGGTGCAGGGTGGTCACCTCGATGGGAACCCCGATGGCTCTCAGGTCGGCCTTGTCGCGCTCGAACATGCGCCTGAAGGCGGTCAGGTCCTCCGAGTAGGCGCCGGCCATGCGGGCGCGCAGCTCGCTGGCGCTCAGCGGCCGCGGCGCGTTCATGAGGGCCGCGGTCAGGTTCAGGAGCCGTTCGAGCTTGTCCATTTCGGGTGGCTGCGCCGACGTTCGCCTCGTTGGTAGCAGTGCCCTGCGGGCCGGCGGACTCACGCTACCCGGCGGGCTGTCACAGGGAGGCGATGAGCTTCTCCACCCGCTCGTCCTGGGACTTGAACGGGTCCTTGCACAGCACGGTGCGCTGCGACTGGTCGTTGAGCTTCAGGTGCACCCAGTCGACGGTGTAGTCGCGCCTGCGCTCCTTGGCCCGGCGGATGAACTCGCCCCGTAGCCGTGCCCTGGTGGTGTCGGGAGGATTCTCGACGGCGTGCTGGATCTCGGCGTCGGTGACCAGCGTCTCCACCAGCCTGTGGCGCTGCATCCGGTAGTAGAGGCCGCGGGCACGGCTCACATCGTGGTACTGGAGGTCGACGAGGGCCACCCGGGGGTCGGCCAGGTCCAGGTCGTGGCGGTCCCGGTAGGCCTCCACGAGGCGATGCTTGATGACCCAGTCGATCTCGCGGTCGAGCGTGAGGGGATCCTGCTCGATGGCGGTCAGGCAGTACTCCCACATGGTGAGGGCCTTCTTCTCCTCGTCGGAGAGGTCGTGATGCTCGGCGTAGCGCAGGGCCCGGTTGAGGTACTCGGACTGGATCTCGAGCGCGCTGACCTCCCGGCCGGTGGCGAGGCGCACCCGTCGCCGGCAGGTGGTGTCGTGGCTGACCTCCCGGATGGCCCGGATCGGGTTCTCCAGGGTCATGTCGCGCAGCACGACCCGGGGGTCCTCCAGCATCCGCAGCATCAGCGCGCACGCGCCCACCTTGAGGAACGTCGTGTACTCGCTCATGTTGGAGTCGCCCACGATCACGTGCAGGCGCCGGAAGCGCTCGGCGTCGGCGTGGGGCTCGTCGCGGGTGTTGATGATGGGCCGCGACCGGGTGGTGGCCGACGACACGCCCTCCCAGATGTGCTCGGCCCGCTGGCTGATGCAGTACATGGCGCCCCGGGCGGTCTGCAACACCTTGCCCGCACCGGCGTAGATCTGGCGGCTGACCAGGAACGGGATCAGCACCTCGGCGTAGTCGCTCAGGTCGTCGCGGCGGCTGGTGAGGTAGTTCTCGTGGCAGCCGTAGCTGTTGCCCGCGGAGTCGGTGTTGTTCTTGAACAGGAAGACGTCGCCGCGGATGCCCTCCTCGGCCAGACGCTCCTCGGCGTCGCCCAGCAGCTTCTCGACGATGCGCTCCCCCGCCTTGTCGTGCACGACCAGGTC
>Ga0209022_1000395_pt1 | contig 55699 bp, 49 predicted proteins | sample PinacodermPK_FD_187300 | JGI IMG/M metagenome (GOLD analysis project Ga0209022, IMG submission 187300) | Host-associated microbial community of the marine sponge Aplysina aerophoba from Gulf of Piran - sponge pinacoderm, lysed by proteinase... | ecosystem: Host-associated > Porifera > Sponge >... | reverse complement strand
CTTGCCGACTCGGCGGACGGTGGCATCCCGATCGGGTGCCTTCTGACCTCGGCGTCACTGCACGACAGCCAGGCCGCGATCCCGTTGGCGACACAGACCGGGCAGAGGGTGACGTACCTGTACGAGTTGATGGACGCAGCCTACGACGCGAAGCAGGTCCACGAATTCAGCAAGAGCATGGGTCATGTCGCGATTATCGACCCCAATCCTCGTCGCGACGCGGCGCTCAAGGAGGCCTTGCGCCAGGACGCGAAGGCGCAACGGGCACTCAACTATCGGGATGCGACGGGCGGTCCGCTACGCCGAACGCACCAACAGCGAGAGGGTGAATGCCCGTCTGAAGGATGACTACGGTGGCCGTCATGTCCGGGTCCGTGGGGCGGCAAAGGTGTCCTGCCACCTCATGTTCGCCATCCTCGCACTGACCGTCGAGCAACTGCAGCGTCTCCTGCTCTGAACTTCCCGTCTGCAAACCGATTCCGGTCGCTTCCCGCGCAAGCAGCGGTCACCCCCGCCCGGATTCTGCCGAATCGGGCCACATCCGCCAGATCAGGCCCCGGATGCGCGGCCAGGAACGAAAAATCGCCGCCAACCACCTCCATGAAGACCGGTCAGTGTGTCTCCCACCAATCTGAGCTCGCAATCTTGCAAGAGGCTCGGAAGATGAAAGATTTCAGGGGCTTGTGAAATGCTTAACGCGCGGGTACCCTGACCCTTCAGTCGTCAGGTTGGTGACGCGATGTCCGGCCCGTCGTCCTCAGCGCGCCGAACCCCGTCCCCACAGGAGCGGGCACGACCGATGGGCCCGGTTGACGATAACCTGTCATTGTGCCGCCTTTCGAACTTTGTAGCATGGTGCGGGCGGGTGCCCTGTGGCTCAGGTGCACCGAACGTACTGAAATCAGGCGGTCCGGAAAATGGCAGCACGAAACAGGAATCGCGGAAAGAACCGGAAAAAGACCCCGGTACTGAAGACCAACGCCGACGTCATTCGGGAAGCGCGACGGCTCTTTCACCGCAACGATGCACGGGCCACCCTTGCTGTATTGAAACGGCTTCCGGCCGGCAAGAACGAAAGTCTCGACAGCGCCTTGCTGCGATTTTGCGCGTTCACTCGCAGGGCGCGGGAATTCGACCGGCAGGGTCAGAAAAGGGAAGCGACACTCATGCGCTCACGGGCGGCGGAACACCGCGGGGCCGTTCGTGCCGACCATCTGGGCGAGGAGGATCTGCACCTTTATCTGAAGCACCTTGAGGGAAGTGACGCGATCGCTGCGTATGCGGCGTCAGGACAGTCGGGGGCGTCGAATAGCGATATCGAGCGCTGTCTGGCCGATCAACTGGTGATCCACCGGTGCTGGGATGCGCTCGCTGCGCTCGACGAGAATACTGCACTGAAGCGGAACGCAGACGATGTCATCGGCAGTGTCGAGGCCATGGATCGTGGTGACTGGCACTCCTGCACCGAAAAACTGCGTCGCCTGCCGCCGCAGTCTCCCTACCGCGCCTGGAGCCTGTTCTGCGGCGCGATGAGTTCATACAGCGACGGTGACAACAGGGCGCTGGCCGGGTTTCTCGACGAGCTTCCCGACGACTTCGTCCTTGCCGATACTCTCGCCGAACTCCGTCGCGTCAGTGGACGGGGCGGCGGCCGGGAGGGATCTGCACGGGTACAGGCGGCGCTGGGCACGGACAGCATCACCATATCCAGGCTGGGCCGGGACCTCTGCGCCCTCCTGAAGAGGAACGGACGCCCGCGTACCATCATCGACCTCTCCAACCGCCTGGCACGGGCGCTCTGCCCTGACGATCCGGTTCCGGCCCTAGTGGATCTGATCACGATTGCGGGTATCGCCGCCGCGCAGGAATATATTGCTCCGCACACCGTGTCCGAACTGGCGCAGCGGACCCTGCCGCCGAAGCGGGTGCTGGGTGTACTGGCACGGGTTGACCACGCACTTCAGCAAGCGGATCTGATCGCCTGGAACCCTGCTCCTGCGGAAATTCTCCTTTCCCGCCTTCCGACGGAGTTCCCGTTCCAGACAGACCACGACCTGGTTCGGGCCAGAGTGTTCGATACTCTCGCCAGAATCGGCCGTCGCTCCAGAAGGATCTATATGCTGTCCCCCAGTATGAAGAAAACAGTGTCGAAATTGCTGGGACACCAGCCGAATGAGGGGCTTTCGCTCTGTGCCGACCTGATGGAATCGAGCCTCGCCGCCGATCCCGACAACCGGGACGGATACCGGTTCCTGATCGACCTTCCCGGTTGGGGAAACGCGGAGAAGGCGCGCAAGCGGAACGTGCTCGAACGCATGGCGGCCCAGTTTCCCGAGGATGCCGAACCCCATGTCGAACTGACCCGGCTGCATTTTTCGTCCAATGCACACCGCCGCGCCGAAACCTCTCTGAGGGAGGCACGGCGCCGGGCTCCGTATGACGAGCGCATACTGGACATGCAGGCCACGGGATTCCTCAACTCCTCTGACCGGAGCCGTAACCGCGGACGGTTCGAACTGGCGGACCGGGACATCGATCGGGCGGCGGCGCTGAACCGATCAGGGCTCGCCGACATTATCGCCGCAAAGCGCATTCTGCTGGAGATCGTGTCATCCAGCGGAGATGCGGTCGCCATTGCAGCGCCACATATCGAACGACTTGCGCCTTCCGGCCAGATCAGGATGCTGGTCCTGTTGATCCACGATCTGGACGAGAACAGCCACCTACACATCGTGCTACCGGAAATGGCGGCCGGACTGCGCCGCATGCTGGCCGCGAAGGCGGCAGTCATCGACGGCCTCGACGCCAGCGAGGCGGCCGGGCTGATTACCCCGCTGGCCCGTGACCTTCAGGTTCTCTACAAGAGACTCAACATCGCGCCGATCCTGCGCCACTGCTGGCCCGCGATCCTGATTCGGCTGGACGGTGATCAGCTGCTGGACGCCTTCGATACCCTGCTTGAGTGCGATAACGTCAGTCCAGTGGTCCGCTCCGAGATCACGCGCCGACTGACCAGCGCGGACGAGGGCGAGCGCAACCGGCCACTCCTGCTGTATCTGGCGGTGATCCGCTACCAGTCTGGTGACGACTGGAACTCAAAGCGTTTCCGCGAAGCCCTTGATGGTGCAAGCCCGTCCGAGCGTGAGACACTGAGGACGTGTGCGGCGCGCATGGCACGCCGGGCAAGCGGCAGACTGCGTGAGGCTCTGCTCAGTTTCAACTTCGATGGGCTCGAATACCCCGATCCGGACCTCTTCGGTCCGATGGCGTACGACGTATTCGCCGAGGAACTTGCGAATTTTATTTGACAGATCGAGGAAAGATATCCGGAATCGGCCCTGCGCGGACGCGATCATGCGCACGGTGAGGGATGCCGGTCTGGATGCCTGGCTGATGGGGGAAGTCGCCTGTTTCTCTTCCCCGAGTACATTGTCGACCGTTGGAAGCTGCGATGCTGATGCCCTATCTTGTCCTTGGTCTTCCGCCCACCGCTTCGCGCCAGGAGATCAGGAAACGCTACCTCACCCTGATCCGTGCCCACCCTCCAAGCCGGGAACCGGATCGCGCTCAGCAGATCATGACGGCCTGGGAGGCGCTGAGTGACGAACGTTCCCGCGTGCACTCGGCCCTGTACGGTATTGGCCAGTACAAGGATTGCGAACTGGCGCTCGATGCGCTGCTCAAGGCACGTGGGGAACGGCACCTGACCACTGGCCTTCAGTCACTGTTGGTGGCGGAAGGGCTTCGGGATGACTGAACCGGTCACCGACTGGAAGGACGGGATCCTCGACGATTTCCGGTGCTGGATCCATGCCTGCAGCCAGGCTGATGCGACAGGTTTCGAGCCGTCCCCTCCGGAACCGGATCTGAGAGATCTCTACGCGGAGTTCGCGGCCCTGCGTCAGGAACTTCGCCTGCAAAACCGCGAACAGGCAAAGGCCGGACGGGAACTCGCGCGGGCAGTGGAGCGCTACGATACGGCGGTCGAGTCGATGACGGTGCACGGGCGCGAGCTGACGGCCTTCGAACAGCGTACGACCCGCGCCGCCGAAAACCGGTGTCTGCGCTCGATGCTAGATCTGTACGACGTCCTGGCGCGGGGCCTGGCGGCGGCGGAGGAGGTCAGTAAACGTCGCGGGTTCCTGGTCCGGCACCCGCGCGGCATCGACGGCGTGGCCGAAGGCTACGGAATTGCACTTCGACGCTTTGATCGCATGCTTTCCGGATTTGGCGTCGTTCGCCTCGAAACCATCGGAAAGCTGTTTGATCCACGCGTCATGCATGCTGTGGAAGCTCGTCGGATCGACAATGTTCCCGACGGGTTTGTGGTGGAGGAACTGCAGTGCGGGTACATCCGCGGCGATGAAGTGCTGCAGCTTGCGGAAGTCATCGTGAACCGCCTTTAGCATAACAGGAAGGTCAGTCTGAATGAACGCGGAAACGATCATCGGAATCGATCTTGGCACTACGAACTCCGAGGTGGCAATCGTACGCAATGGCAGGCCAGAGGTTGTGCGTGAAGGCGGTGAGGCACTGTTGCCTTCATGTGTCGGAGTGGATGAAGCGGGCGCCATCATCGTCGGACAACAAGCCCGCAACCAATGGGCAGCGGCGCCCGACAGGACAGTTGTTTCCGTCAAGCGCCTCATGGGCTCTGCCGAGCCGATCGCCATGGGCTCCGGCACGTATCTGCCGCAGGAGATCTCGGCCTTCATTCTCAAGGCATTGCGCGAGAGGGCTTCACGTGCACTCGGCCATGATGTCGGCAGGGCGGTCATTACTGTTCCGGCATACTTTACCGACGTGCAGCGACAATCCACTCGGGAGGCAGGCGCGATTGCCGGGCTTGATGTGGTGCGGATCATCAACGAGCCCACTGCCGCAGCCCTCAGCTACGAAGGCGGCGGAGAGGATACTCGCAAAGTTCTGGTCTACGACCTCGGTGGCGGAACCTTCGACGTCTCGGTCGTGCAGATCGAGGACGGGGTGGTCGAAGTGCTCTCCTCCACCGGAGACAACCATCTGGGCGGTGACGACTTTGACCAGATCATTGTCGACAGGCTCAACCAGGAGCTCAAGGACATGGGTAAGGCCGAAGTCGGTGACGACAGGGTCGTACAGGCACGACTGCGTCGGGCTGCCGAACAGGCCAAGATCGAGCTGTCAGACCAGCCCTATGTGCGGATCGAGGAAGATCACGTCGCCGTGATCGACGGTGAGGCGAAGCATCTGTCCCTCGAACTTGACCAGGCCGAATTCGAACACGGCATCGATGAGCTGCTGTCCAAGACCATGCGATCCGTCACCATGGCGCTGAACGATGCCGATGTGCGCCCCAGCCAACTTGACCGTGTCCTGCTGGTTGGCGGATCGACGCGCATTCCGCGCGTCACGCGGCTCTTGGCCGAGCGTCTGGGCCAAGAACCTCACGGCGAAATCGATCCGGACCTTTGTGTCGCACTTGGTGCGGGAGTTCAGGCCGGAATGGAGATGGGCCTGGATATGGAGGCGGTCTTGGTCGACGTCACGCCGTATACCTTCGGTACCAGCATGGTCGGTGAGCTCTACGGCCAACCCTACACGCACCAGTTTGTTCCTCTCATCCGACGTAACAGCAGACTGCCCGCGAGCAGGACCGAACCGTTCTTCAAGATGTTCGAAGAGCAGCACAGTGTCGAATTCAAGATCTATCAAGGCGAGGATCCCGATGCCCTGAAGAATGTCGAAATCGGGTCGTTCCTGTTCGAGGGACTGTTGCAGAGCGAGGCTGCGTACGAGCAGGGACTGCTGTGTACCTATCATCTCGATCTTGATGGGCTGCTGAAGATCCATCTGGTGGAACGGGCGACAGGTCGAGAGATCAACGGTGTGGTCGAGAACGCCCTGAATGATCGTGACGCTATCGAAGCCTCTCGCCAGCGTCTCGAGACGCTCTGGCAACCACTGGCGGACGCCTCCGTGAGCAGCGACGCTGACGCCGCGTCCGGCACCGCATCTGAGGCTATGGAAGACACCCTGATGCGGGCCACGCGAATCCTCGATGACGCGTCCACCGCCGATCGTGAGGAGATCTCGGCTCTGATCGCGCAGGCGAGGAATGCCGTGAGCGAGAGGCGCAGCGATGATGCGGAAATGATCCGCCAGAACCTTGACGAGATCCTGTTCTACCTGGAGTGAGTCAGGTGGCGCTTCAATGCCCGACCTGTGGCACCCGGGCCGTCGAGGACCTGTTCTGCCGTCGTTGCAACACCGATCTGCGCGAGATGCGGGCAGTGGAACGAACTGCGGCATGGTGGCGACAGCGTGGCGCCCGCGAAGTGTCCAGGGCTTCCGGACCGGAAGACATGTGCAAGGCACGGGCATATGCCGAACGGGCATGTCACCTTCACAGGTCGCGTGCGTCCCTGGAACTGCTCGCCGTGGTGGCCCTGGCGGAGCGCGAGTTCGACCTGGCACTGCGACTGTGGCGGGAAATCCGGTGCACTGATGCGAACGCCTACCGGCAGACGCCCCATACCCGGCCGGACTATCGCTTCCGGAGCCGCGACTGAAAGTCTCCATGATGACGAGGATGTGACCGCCAGATCTCGGACCGGGAACGGTTATCTGTCCTGAACATCAGGTGGTGCGTTGGCGGGTAATTTTCATTGATCCCGCATCCGAATAGAGCACCATGGCCCGAGTTTCAGACGCGTCAGCGGGCCGGGTAGACGGGAGCCTTGCGGCGTCCCGCCTCTCGGTCACGGTGTTGTCTCCCGCATTCGTTCGTTAGAAGCGCAGGCGATTTTCCCACATTGAGGGGTTGATGGATTGCCCGGGATGGCGGGCGACTGTGGGAAGCGTTCGTCTTGCGGCGCTTTGTGTTGTCGGGGCGCAGCCGTAGTCTGTCTTCTGGAACAGACAAGGAAGGTGCCCGCGCGCCGCTCCGACGCGTGAGGGGTCACACGTCGCGCGCGCACCATGCCCCACCGCCTTGCCCCCAACCCTTCGGGGGTGGTATCGCGGAAATCGGAATCCCGAAAGGAGACCTGCCGACAATGTCGTGATCGCGTCGCTTCGCTCCGGGGCGGCTACCTTGGCGAGAAAGGGTGGCTACGTTGATCGAGAACCGCCGGCTACGTTGGTGAGAATGGGTACTCTGTCCGGTTCAGGTGCTTCTTGTTTGCGAACTCGACGTAGAGACGCCGGCCCGGGCCTTTCATCGCCCACAGTGCCTGCCGGTTCAGCTTGGCGAAGGTGCGCGGCGCGGTGATGAAGGTCACTGCGGCCCGGACCAGTGCGATTTCGGCCGTCTCTTCACCAGGCGGGAGAAGAGCGTCGGCAATCAGCGCAGACGATCGCCAGCTGCCGTCCACGTATTCCGCCTCGATGGCCGTTCGTGTCAGGCGGCAACGGGACGCGCCGCAGTCGGCCTCGACGCACCTATTGCCTCCGCCCCCGGACGAGCACGCCGACGATGGTTTCCTCGCCCAGGGACCGGCAAGCCTCAAGGCGCTGAAGGCCTTCGACCAGCACCAGGCGCTCGCCGTCCTGGCGTAACAGGACCGGCGTGCGCTGGCCCTCTTCCAGCATGCTCTCGGCGATCGCCTCGACGGCTGCAGGATCGAGGGTGCGGCGGCGCCTCACCGGAACATAGACGTCAGCGATTCTGAAGACCTGATCTTTCAGCATGCCTCACCCTCTCACGGGCGGACGGTCCCGGGAAAGCGGGAATCCGGTGATTTTCCATATACCCGCGGGCTGCCCGGCCTGCAGCAGGCACGCAGCACTGTCTCGGCTGTCACCGATATCTGTCCGGCCCGTCCGGCGCACTCTGAGGATAAGGGTCTTGCCGCGTACTGTCCCGGTCATGACCCACCCGGCGCGGATCACGCGGGATCAGGGCATGCTCCCGGGCTCTCGTGGAGGGACCGGAACGCTCCCGCGACCCACCATGGTCCGCGGGACAGGGGCTCGATCATTGATGGCGGGGCAGGGGCGGGTTCAGCCGCCGCGTATGGCCGGCAGGAACGCGACCTCACTGTTTTCGCCGATTTCCTCGAGAAACGCATCCTGGTGGATGTCGCCGTCGATCGCGACCGAGATGAAGCCGTCGCGCACCTGGGCGCCGAGGCCGGGGTAGCGCTCCTCTAGTTCGCGAATGAGAGCGCGCACCGTGGGGGCGACGACCTCGAATTCTGCCACTCCGCCGGTGAACTGCTTGCTGAGCGAGTCGGTCAGCAGGATCCTGGCCATTGCACCCCGGGCGACCTCCATCGAACAGTCACAACCGGCTTCCGGTCCGGGCGGCGGGTACCCGATGGTGATACCCGCCCCGCGCGGCAGCGCCGGTTCCCGGCGCTGTCCGGAGTGTTTCCAGGCGGCACGCAACGCCCGCCGCCTGGTTTCGCCGCATCCCGCCGGGGTCGCCCCCGGGTGAGGGTGGGGCAGACTCCCCCGTGCCTACTCGGCCGCCTCCGGCAGACGGGCCGCATCCAGGGCCGCCAACAGGCGCGGCGGCGACATCGGCAGGTGCTCCATCCGGACACCGGTCGCGTTCTCGATCGCGTTGGCGACCGCCGCCATCGGTGGGACGATCGGAACCTCGCCGACACCGCGCACCCCGTAGGGATGACGGTCGTTGGGAACCTCCACCACCACGGTCTCGATCATCGGCAGGTCCGAGGCCACCGGGATCCGGTAGTCGAGGAAACCCGGGTTTTCGAGCTGGCCCCGCTCGTTGTAGATGTATTCCTCGTTGAGCGCCCAGCCGATTCCCTGGACCGCACCGCCCTGGATCTGGCCCTCGACGTAGGACGGATGGATCGCGCGGCCGACATCCTGCACCGCGGTGTAGCGCAGGATCGTGACCCGGCCGGTCTCCGGATCGACCTCAACGTCACAGATATGGGTCGCAAAGCCGGGACCCGCCCCCTGGACGTTCTGGGCGTTGTGCCCGCAGATCGGACCACCGGTCTTCGGTGACTGGCCGGCGATGTCGGCAAGCGACAGCGGTTCGAAGTCGCCGACGTTGCTGCTGGCCGGCACCGCATGGCCGTCACGCCAGATCACGCCATCGGACTCGACCTCCCAGATCTTTGCAGCCCGTTCGCACAGCTGGCGAACCGCATCGCGGGCCGCCTCGACCACGGCAAGCCCGGTTGCGAAGGTCACGCGGGAACCGCCGGTCAGGAAGTTGTAGCCGACCGACGAGGTATCACCCACGATGGGGCGCACCTTGGAGTAGTCGATGCCGAGTTCCTCGGCCGCCATCAGGGCCAGCGATGCCCGTGAACCGCCGATATCCGGATTCCCCGACACCACAACCGCGGTCCCGTCCTCGGTGATGTTGACGGTCGCCGCGGATTCGCCACCGATATTGAACCAGAACCCGGACGCGACGCCGCGACCCTGGTTCGGGCCAAGCGGTGCGGAGTAGTGCTCGCTGGCAACGGCCTCCTCGACCGTCTCCTCGAACCCGATGCGTCGGAAGGTCGGACCGTAGGCCGCCTTGGTCCCCTGTTTCGCCGCGTTCTTCAGGCGCAGCTGCAGCGGATCGAAACCGAGCTCCTTCGCGAGTTCGTCGATGATGCTCTCGGCGCCGAAAGCCGAGATCGGCGCACCGGGAGCCCGGTAGGCCGCGACCTTGGGCCGGTTCACCACCACGTCATAGCCGGTCAGGCGCACGTTCTTGATGTCGTAGGGTGCGACCGCGCACATGCAGGCCGGCTGCACCGGCGAGCCCGGAAAGGCCCCGGCCTCGAGCCTGATGGTGCCCTCGAAGGCGGTGATGACGCCGTCCCGGGTCGCCCCGATCCGGTAGGTCATCGACCCGGCCGAGGTCGGACCGCTGGCCCGGAAGACCTCCTCGCGGCTCATGATCATCTTCACCGGCCGGCCGGTCTTGCGCGAAAGGGCGGTCGCCAGCGGCTCGAGGTAGACCACCGTCTTGCCACCGAAACCGCCACCGATCTCCGACGGGGTCACCCGGATCTGCGAGGTTTCCATCCCGCACAGCCGGGCGGTGTAGGCCCGGACCATGAACTGCCCCTGGGTGCAGCACCAGATCTGCGCCTGCCCGTCCTCCGACACGCTGGCGACCGCCGCATGCGGCTCGATGTATCCCTGGTGCACCGCGGCAGTGGTGTAGGAACGCTCGAGCACCACCTCGGCCTTCGCGAATCCCTCCTCGACATCGCCCAGATCGAAATCCACCCGCTTGGCAATGTTGGTGGGTCCGGACGCCTCCATGCCCGCGGGCTCGAGTTCCTCGTCGAGGATCGGTGCGCCGGGCTCCATGGCGAGATCGACGTCGATCACGTGGTCAAGCACCTCGTAGTCGACGGAGATCAGTTCGAGCGCCGCCTCGGCGATCTCCGCCGAGGTGGCCGCCACGGCCGCGACCGCGTGGCCGTCGTAGAGCGCCTTCTCGCGTGCCATCACGTTGCGGACCATGTCGCGGTAGTTCACCAGCGCCTCGCCGGCGGCCGCCAGTTCGGACGACTGGTCGGCAAAGTCCGCCGAGGTGATCACGCCCTTGACCCCGGGCAGCGCCTCGGCCGCGGAAGTGTCGATCGACCTGATCCGGGCATGGGCATGTGGGCTGCGCAGGACGCGCCCCTGCAGCATTCCGGGCAGCGCGAAGTCGGAGCCGAACTTTGCCCGGCCCGTTACCTTGTCGTGACCGTCCGGACGGATCGCACGGGTGCCGACCCACTTGAATTCGGTCTTCTCGCCGGTCATGACGCCTCTCCCCTCACCTCGTCGGCGGTTCTCATCACCGCGCGAATGATCTTGTCGTACCCGGTACACCGGCAGAGATTGCCGGCCAGCCAGTAGCGGACCTCCGTCTCCGTCGGGTCCGGATTGCGCTCGAGCAGCGCCTTGGCGGCAACCAGGAACCCGGGGGTGCAGATCCCGCACTGCAGTGCCGCATCCTCGAGGAAGTTCTGCTGCAGCGGGTGCAGGCTGTCGCCCTGCGCCATTCCCTCGATGGTCTCGACCGTCTTGCCTTCCGCCTCGGCGCCAAGCACCAGGCAGGAACAGACCAGCCGGCCGTCAAGCACGACGCTGCATGCGCCGCAGTCGCCCGATGCGCAGCCTTCCTTGCTGCCGGTCAGGTTCAGTTCGTCGCGCAGGACATCGAGCAGCGTCTGCCGCGTGGAGCAGAGGAACTCGACCGGCTCTCCGTTGATGGTCGTGGTTACGTGATGCTTGGCCATGTCCTATCGGCTCCCTGCGCGTTCGGCTGCGATACGTGCCGCACGGCGGGCGAGTACGCCGGCGACCTGGGTTCGGTACACGATCGTACCCCGCTTGTCGTTGATCGGGCTGCACGCCGCCTGGCAGGCCGCATCAAGCGCCGCAAGAGCATCGTCATCAAGCGTGGTCCCGATGATTGCCCGTGCCGCGTCCTCGACCAGGAGTACCGTGGGCGCCACCGCGCCGAGCGACACCCGTGCCGAGGTCACGGTCCCGCCCCCATCGAGAACAAGGGCGACGCCGCACCCGACGACGGCGATGTCCATTTCGGTCCGCGGGATGAGCCGGAGATAGGCGTCTCCGCCACCGGCCGGGCGGGCCGGCAGGGTGAAACTCACGACGAACTCACCGTTCGCCAGGCTGGTCCGGCCAGGTGCCACCGGGACCTCCCCGACGGGAACGCTGCGCCGCCCGCCGGGCCCGGCAATATTGGCCGTCATGCCGGCGACGATCATGGCCGGCACGCTGTCGGCGGCCGGCGATGCGTTGCACAGGTTGCCGCCGAGCGAGGCGCGTCCTTGGATCTGGGTCGACCCGATCAGGTCCCAGGCTTCCATCACGCCCGGCCAGTCAGCCACGAACTGCGCGTTCTCGTGCGCCTCGGCACCGGCCACCGCGGAACCGATGGTGTAGCTGCCGTCGGCGTTGCGGACCAGGGTACGGGTTTCCTCGATGTGCTTGATGTCGACCACCAGGGCCGGATCGACCAGGTGGGAGCGCAGCTGGACCAGGAGATCGGTTCCCCCGGCCAGAACACGGGCGTCGCCCGTGGCACCCGCCAGCAGCGCCACCGCCTGCTCGACAGTGCCGGGCGCCTCGAATTGGACTGACTGCATGTTGATTCCGTTCTCCGTCTGGGATGTTCGCTCTGGGCTGTATCCGTGGCCTTGGTTATACGGGACACGAGCGTGGTGCAAGCATTCGGTGCGCACACGGCACCCCCGTCACGGCAGCGCTCGCCACCGTCTCCGGCCAGGCCGCAGTGTGCGGCAGCGGCCGGTCACGGTCAATGCCGGGTCACCCGGCACGGGGCAGGGCGGACTCCACCAGCCGCGCCCAGTAGGATGCCCCCAGGGTCAGCACCTCGTCATTGAAGTCGTAGCGCGGATGGTGCAGTCCGGGATCGGAGTCGGTCCTGCCGGAACCGAGCCACAGGAACGCTCCCGGCCGCGCCTCGAGCATGTAGGAGAAGTCCTCACTGCCCATGACCGGCGGAACGTCGTCCCGGGTCATCGCCTCTCCGGCCACGTCGCGTGCGATGTCGAGCGCGATCCGGGTCTGGGCCTCGTGGTTGACGGTCGGCGGATAGCCGTAGGTGTACTCGGCCCGGACCGAGGCCCCGTGCATCGCCTCCATTCCGGCGCACAGTTCGCTGATCCGCTTCCTGATCAGTTCACGGACTTCCGGATCGAAGGTTCGAATCGTTGCCGAGAGTTCCGCGGTCTCCGGGATCACGTTGTGCGCTGATCCGGCGTGGAAAGTGGTGACGCTGACCACCGCCGACTTCAGGGGGTCGACATTGCGGGACACGATGGTCTGCATGGCGGTGTACAGCTGCACCGCGATTGCGATCGGATCGATCGAGTAGTGCGGCATCGCGGCATGCGAGCCGCGTGCCTCGATGGTGATCTTGCAGCCATCGGCCGCCGCCATGATCGGCCCGGGTGCCGCGGCAATGGTTCCCGCCGGCAGGTCCGGAGCGTTGTGCAGGCCCCACACGGCCTCGCACGGAAACTTCTCGAACAGCCCGTCCTCGACCATCACCCTGCCGCCGCCGCCGCCTTCCTCGGCCGGCTGGAAGATGAAGTTCACCGTTCCGTCGAAATTCCGTGTCTCGGCGAGGTAGCGCGCCGCCCCGAGCAGGATGGTGGTATGCCCGTCATGGCCGCAGGCGTGCATCCTGCCGTCAACCGTCGAGCGGTGCGGCACGTCGCCTTCCTCCTGCATCGGCAGCGCATCCATATCGGCACGGATGCCGATGGCGCGGGACTCCGACCCGCGGCCCCTGAGCACGCCGACAACACCGGTGCCCGCAAGCCCGCGGTGCACCTCGATGCCCCAGGACTCCAGCTGTTCGGCAACCAATGCCGAGGTCCGGTGTTCCTTGAACCCGAGCTCCGGATTGGCATGGATGTCGCGGCGCGTCGCCGTCAGGTCGTCATGGTATTCGGCTATTCGATTGTGAATCGGCATGGACCTTCATCTCTCCCGGTTCGCGCGCCGCCGGTCGCGGCCCGCCGGTTGCTGGTGCGGCGGGTCACACGCCGGCCGCGTGCTGCTGGTGCGGCGGGTCACACGCCGGCCGCGTGCTGCTGTTCGTGGGCGAGCAGCATCCGCTTGACGTCGAGCCCGCCACCGTAGCCAGTCAGCGAGCCGTCCGCCCCGATCACCCGATGACACGGCACGGCAAGCGGCAGCGGATTGGCGCCGTTCGCGGCCCCGACCGCCTGGTTCGCTCCCGGCCTGCCGACGGCGGCCGCAAGGTCCCTGTAGGCCGCGGTGCTCCCGTAGGGAACATCGAGCAGCGCCTGCCATACCGCTCGCTGGAACGGGGTTCCGACCATGCGCATGGGGAAGTCGAAACGGGTGCGCCCTCCGCCGAAATACTCGGCGATCTGCGTCCGCGCCTCGGGATACAGGCTGTCGTCCCGCCGCCAGTCCCGCCCGGGCGCGACCGCTCGCGAGCCACCGGAAAACCCGATCAGCAGCACATCGCTCCCGTCGCCGCCGATCAGCAGCGGACCGACCGGCGTGTCCAGCATGGCGTAGCATGTCACGTGTCGGGCGCTTGCATGCGTCATTAGTCATCCTCCTCCTGCCACCGTTTCATCGCTCATCAGGTCGGTGATCCGGCCATTCGGCGTTCCCCGGAACGCTTGTCCGGCGTCCCGTTCTCGGGCATGACTTGCGGCAACAGACCGGCGACGCGGGAGACTAGCATGAAGTTCCTGTGGTTTCACCTGATGCCCTACACCGAACTGCCCGATGACTTCCGGGAGCGCAATCCCGGCGTGTGGGTGAACATCGACTCCACACTGTTCGATCCCCGCCGCGCCCACGTGATGTACAACGACTTCATGGACGAACTCGAATACGCCGGAACCTGCGGTTTCGACGCCGTCTGTGTCAACGAGCATCACGCCAACGGCTACGGGCTGATGCCGTCGCCGAACCTGATCGCCTCGTCGCTGGCGCGGAGCACGTCCGAGACCATGATCTGCGTCATGGGCAACAGCCTCGCACTCTACAACCCGCCGACCCGGGTAGCCGAGGAAATGGCCATGATCGACTGCATCTCCGGCGGTCGCCTGATCGCCGGCTTCCCGGTCGGCACGCCGATGGACACCTGCTACGCCTACGGGCAGAACCCGAGCATGCTGCGGGACCGCTACCTCGAGGCGCACGACCTGGTCAAACGGGCCTGGACCGAACGCCGGGTCTTTTCGTTCAACGGCCGCTACAACCAGCTGCGGTACGTCAACATCTGGCCGCACACGCTGCAGAAGCCGCATCCCCCGATCTGGATCCCGGGCGGCGGGTCGGTGGAGACCTGGAGGTGGTGCGCCGAGATGGACTACGTCTACTGCTACCTGTCCTACTTCGGCTACCGGATCGGGCTGTCGACCATGCGCGGGTTCTGGAACGAGATGGATCGCCTCGGCAAGGACCGCAACCCGTACCGTGCCGGTTTCCTGCAGTTCGTCGGCGTCGCCGAGACCCGGGAGGAGGCGATCCGGCTGTACCGCGAACCGGCCGAGTACTTCTACGGCCGCTGCCTGCATCTGGACCCGCGGTTCGTGCAACCGCCCGGCTACACCACCGAGGCGACGATCCGCGCCCGCGTCGAGGGACAGGTCGCCGCCGCGGCGCGCAAGGCAACCGCCCGCGCACGCACGGCGACCGCGATGGAGGACATTGTCGAGCAGGGCTACGTCATTGTCGGAAGTCCCGACGAGGTCGCAGAGCAGCTGCGACATGCCGTGACCGAGATGAATGTCGGCCACCTGATGCTGCTGTGCCAGTACGGAAACATGGACCGCGACCTGACCGCCTACAACACCCGCATGTTCGCAACCCGCGTGATGCCCCAGCTTGCCGACCACTTCGATGACCGCTGGCAGAATCACTGGTGGCCGAATCCGCTGCCGGCAGCGGAGCGTGCCGTGCCCGACGCCGGCCTCTCCGGCACCCTGGCAGCGGCGGAATGAGCCCGGAGCACGAGACGACCGTCGAGGTCGCGGGCGCTCCGTATCGGGTCTGGACCGCAGGCACCGGAGCACCGCTCGGCGTCCTCGCGGGCTTCGGCGGGTTCCTGCACTGGACCCCGTTTCTCGCCCGCCTGGCCCGCCATCGCACAGTGGTCGTCCCCTCGCTGCCGGGGTTTCCGGGCGGCGGCGGGCGGGCACATGTCGAACTCGACACCCAGCTCGACTGGTTGCTGCGGACCCAGGACCTGCTGGCCGCCAGCGGGCTTTCCGGTGCCGACCTGGCGGGAGTGTCGCTCGGTGCGGCGCTGGCGGCCGATGTCGCCGCGGTCTGGCCCGACATGGTCCGGCGCCTCGTGCTGGTCTCGCCACTGGGCATCAACGATGGCGACACGGTCATCGCCGATCACTGGGGCGCCACCCATTCCGAGCAGCTGGCCCTGCTTTCCTCCTGCCCCGGGGTACTCGAGCAGTACCGCCGGATGCCGCCCGACGCCGACGAGATCGAGTGGGATGTCTCGCAGATCCGCGCCAACGAGGCTGCCGCCCGGCTGCTGTGGCCAAACGGCGAGACCGGTCTGGGAGGGCGCATCGGCCGCATCACCTGCCCGACCCTCGTCGTCTGGGGAGCGGAGGACCGGATGGTTCCACCCGGCCATCGCCGCCTCTACCGTGACGGCCCCGGGGGACCGGTATCCGAGACCGTAATCGAAGGCGCCGGTCATCAGGCCGACTTCGACCGGCCCGATGACGTTGCAGCCGCTCTCGTCGCGTTCCTGGAGACCGAAGCATGACACGCTACACGCCCCCTGCAGACGTCACCCCGCAGACTGCAGAATTCCTGAGCAAGCTCGCAGCTCTCGACCTGCCCCCGATGACCTCGCTGTCGGTTGCGGTCGCCCGTGAACAGATGGAGCGCGCGGTCGCCGCGCGCGAGGTCCTGCCTCCGGAAGTGGGATCGACCGTTGAGCTGCGCCTGCCGGGACCGGCGGGCCTGATCCCGGCCCGGCTGTACCTGCCGCGCTGGGCCCACAGGCCGGGACTGCTGGTCTACTACCACGGCGGTGGTCACGTCATCGGCAGCCTGTACAGCCATGACGGCGTCGCCCGCGGTCTCTGCCACCACGGCAATGTCGCGGTCCTGTCCGTCGACTACCGTCTCGCACCCGAACATGTGTTCCCAGCGGCGGTGGAGGACAGTTACGCGGCGCTGCAATGGGCGGCGGAGAACGCTGAGCGTTTCGGCATCGATCCGGAACGCATCGCGGTCGGCGGCGACAGCGCCGGCGGCAATCTTGCCGCGGTGGTGGCCATCATGGCCCGCGACGCGGGCGGTCCGCCGCTGCGGCTTCAGGTCCTGGTCTATCCGGTGTCCGACTACCGGTGCGAGAGCGGGAGCTACCGACAGTTCGGAACCGGTTACGGAATCCTCGAGGCCGACACCATGACCTGGTTCCAGCAGCACTACCTCGGATCCGACCCGGCCCGCCACGCGGACTGGCGGGCATCGCCGCTGCTCGCGCCCTCGCTCGCCGGTCTGCCGCCCGCCATCGTGATCGCCGCCGGCTGCGATGTGCTGCGGGACGACGCGAGAGCCTATTCCACCAGCCTTATCGAGGCCGGGGTATCGGTGTCGTTCATCGAGTATCCGGGCGTGCTGCACGCGTTTTTCGGCCTGGTCGGGATCATCGACGAGGCGGAAACCGCCCAGCAGGCGGTGGGCCGGGCACTCGAGGCCGAACTCTCGCACGGATAGGCTGGCGGGGAGACACTGGCCCGGACGGACGGGCTGGCGCACGGTGCCGGCCCTGCCGCCGGCACGCAGAGGGACGGAGACCGAAGACCATGAGTGCAGTCACATCCGAACGCCACGGACCGGTCGCGGTCCTCCGCATGAACAATCCCCCGGTCAACGGCCTCGGTGCGCCACTGCGCAGCGGGCTCGCGGACGCGATCGCGGGACTCGATCCCGCGGTTGAGGCCATCGTGCTGATCGGCGAGGGACGGATGTACAGCGCCGGCGCCGACATCCGTGAATTCAACTCCACCCCGCCGCCGGGGACACCGGACCTCAACCAGGTGATCGCGGCGCTCGAAGGGTCCGAACGGCCCGTGGTCTCGGCCATCCACGGGGTCGCGGCCGGTGGCGGGCTCGAACTCGCGCTCGGGACCCACTACCGGGTTGCGGCACCCGGAAGCCGGGTCGGGCTGCCCGAGGTGACGCTCGGCATTGTCCCGGGCGCCGGGGGAACCCAGCGGCTGCCGAGGCTGATCGGGACGGAAGCGGCGCTCGAGCTCATTGTTTCGGGCCGGCTGATCGGCGCCGACCAGGCCCGCGAACTCGGCATCATCGACGAGGTGGCGGACGGCGACCTGCTCGAAGCTTCTGTCGCGGCGGCAAGGCGGCTCGCCGCCGACGGGACGGTGCGCCGTGTCCGCGACTGCGACGACGCACTCGCCGCGGCCCGCGCCACTCCGGAGCTGTTCGAGACCTTCCGTGCCGGCATGGCACGCTCGGCGCGCGGCCGCAACGCGCCGTATGCCTGTGTCGACTGTGTCGAGGCGGCAGTCAACAGGCCGTTCGACGAGGGGCTGCGGTTCGAGCGCGAGACATTCGTGTCACTGGTCGCCGCGCCCGAATCCCGGTCACTGCGTCACGCATTCTTCGCCGAGCGCGAGTGCGGGCGCATCCCGGACCTGCCCCGCGAGACCCGGGGACGGACCATCGGGACCGCAGCCGTCGTCGGATGCGGGACCATGGGCGGCGGCATCGCGATGAATTTTGCCAACGCCGGGATTCCGGTCACCGTGGTCGAAACCGAGCGCGCAGCACTCGATGCCGGTCTTGAGCGGGTGCGCAATACCTATGCCACCACCGTCTCGCGCGGCCGGCTGGCGGCGGACGAGATGGAACGGCGCATGTCACTGATCACCGGTTCGACCGAACTGGCTGACGTGGGGAGCGCCGACATCGTCATCGAGGCGGTGTTCGAGGAAATGGAACTGAAGAAAGAGGTGTTCCGTGCGCTCGACGGGGTGTGTCGGTCCGGCGCGATCCTGGCCACCAACACCTCGACGCTCGACGTCGACGAGATCGCGGCGGTGACCGGCCGCCCGGAGGACGTGATCGGGACCCATTTCTTCAGCCCGGCCAATGTCATGCGGCTGCTGGAGAACGTGCGCGGCGTCCGTTCGTCGCACGAGACCATCGCCACCGTCATGGACATGGCGCGCACCATCGGCAAGGTCGGGGTTCTCGTTGGCGTTTGCGACGGATTCGTGGGCAATCGCATGCTGCACCAGTACGGGCGCGAGGCCGGCTTCCTGATCGAGGAGGGCGCCCTGCCGCAACAGGTCGACCGGGTGATCTACGATTTCGGGTTTCCGATGGGCCCCTTCGCCATGGGCGACCTGGCGGGCCTGGATGTGGGCTGGCGGATCCGCCAGCGCAAACGTGCCGAGCGGCCGAGTAACATGCGCTATTCGGACGTCGCCGACCGGATCTGCGAACAGGGCCGTTTCGGCCAGAAGACCGGAGCGGGCTGGTATCGCTACGAAACGGGCAGCCGGGTGCCGGTTCCGGACCCGGACATCGAGCGGCTCATCGTTGCCGCCTCGCAGCAGGCGGGTATCGAGCGCCGCGACATCCCTGACGGGGAGATCCTGGAACGCTGCATGTACCCGCTGGTCAACGAGGCGGCCAAGATCCTGGAGGAAGGGCTGGCGATCCGTCCCTCTGATATCGACGTGATCTGGATTCACGGCTACGGTTTCCCACGCTGGCGGGGCGGTCCGATGTTCTGGGCCGACAGTGTCGGCCTTGACCGGATCCTCGAGGCCATGCAGCGGTGGCATCGGGAACACGGCGAATGGATGCGGCCGGCGCCGCTGCTCGAACGCCTTGTCCGCGAGGGCAGGGGGTTCGCCAGTCTCGGCGCCTGAATCCGGACGGGACACACGACCGCCGGGGACAGCGGCGAACAGGGAGGAAACCATGCGGGAAGCAGTCATCGTCTCGACGGCGCGGACACCGATCGGCAAGGCGTTTCGCGGCGCGTTCAACAACACCCACGGAGCGGTGATGGGAGGCCATGCGGTCCGTCATGCTGTCGAGAGGGCCGGGGTCGAGCCGGGTGAGGTCGAGGACGTCATCATCGGCTGCGGCTTCCCCGAGGGCGCCACCGGCTTCAACATCGCGCGCCAGTGCGCGATCAAGGCGGGATTGCCGGTCACCAGCAGCGCCACCACGGTCAACCGGTTCTGCAGTTCCGGGTTGCAGACCATATCGATGGCGGCCCAGCGGGTGGTCATGGACCAGGTCCCGGTGATGGTCGCCGGCGGACTCGAGTCGATCAGTCTGGTCTCGCCGAACATGAATCAGAACGGCCTGACCGAGGACGGGCTCATGGAGACCAAGCCCGAGCTCTGGATGCCGATGATCGAGACCGCGGACACGGTCGGGCACCGCTACGGCGTGTCCCGCGAGGCACAGGATACCTATGCCTGCGAGAGCCAGCGGCGGACCGCGATCGCCCAGCAGGCCGGACGGTTCGATGACGAGATCGTGCCGCTGCCATCCACCATGCTGGTCAAGGACCGGGACACCGGCGAGATCAGCTCGCGCGACGTCGTGCTGGACCGCGACGAGGGCAACCGGCCGGGGACCAACATGGAGGGACTGACGGCACTCGAACCGGTTCGCGGACCGGAGCACTTCGTGACCGCCGGCAACGCCAGCCAGCTGTCCGACGGTGCCTCGGCCTGCGTGGTCATGGACGCGCGCCTCGCCGAGCGCCGCAACCTCGAGCCGCTCGGCCTCTACAAGGGCCTGGCGGTCGCCGGCTGCGAACCGGACGAGATGGGGATCGGTCCGGTCTTCGCGGTCCCCCGCCTGCTTGAACGCCACGGGCTCGGCATCGACGACATCGACCTGTGGGAACTGAACGAAGCCTTCGCCGTACAGGTACTGTACTGCCGCGACCAGCTCGGAATCCCCGACGACAGGCTCAACGTCAATGGCGGCTCGATCTCCATCGGCCACCCCTACGGGATGAGCGGTGCCCGCATGACCGGTCACATCCTGATCGAGGGCAAGCGCCGGGGCGCCAGGCACGTCGTGGTCACGATGTGCGTCGGTGGCGGCATGGGTGTTGCGGGCCTGTTCGAGGTCCTCTGAGAGGGAGCGTGACATGGAGCTGGTCCTGACACCCGACGAACAGGCATTCCGTGATGAGGTGCGGGGGTTCCTCGAGGACGCCGTGACCGACGACATCCGGCGCAAGACCATGACCGGGTACCGGTTGAGCAGGGAAGAACATGTCGCCTGGCAGAAACAGCTGTACGAACGCGGCTGGATCGCGCCCGGCTGGCCGGTCGAGCACGGTGGCACAGGCTGGACACCGATGCAGAAGCACATCTTCGAGGAGGAGTGTGCGCTGGCCGGGGCCCCGCCGGTCATCGCTTTCGGCGTGGTCATGGTCGCACCGGTGCTGATGGCCTTCGGCAGCCGGTGGCAGAAGGAGTACTACCTTCCGCGCATCCTGCGTTCGGACGACTGGTGGTGCCAGGGCTACTCCGAACCGGGGTCGGGATCCGACCTCGCATCGCTGCAGACGCGCGCCGAGCTGAAGGGCGACCACTACGTGGTGAACGGGCAGAAGACCTGGACGTCGCTCGCACAGCACGCCAACAGGATGTTCTGCCTGGTACGGACCTCCAGCGAGGGCAAGCGCCAGGAGGGCATCTCGTTCCTGCTGATCGACATGGACCAGCCGGGAGTCACCGTATACCCGATCCGCACCATCGACGGCAGCACCGAGATCAACGACGTATTCCTCGAGGACGTCCGGGTCCCCGTGCACGACCGGGTCGGTGAGGAAAACCGCGGCTGGACCTATGCCAAGTACCTGCTTGGCCACGAGCGAACCGGTATCGCCGCGGTCGGCCGGTCCAAGGCGCAGCTGCGGCGGCTGCGGCAGGTCTCGTCGGTCGAGATGAGCGACGGAAGGCCACTGCTCGAGGACGAGCGGTTCCGCGAGAAGATCGCCGGCCTGGAAATCGACCTGCTCGCACTTGAAGCCCTGGTGCTGCGGGTACTGTCGGACGAGACTGCCGGCAAGGGACCGGGACCGGAGGCGTCGTTTCTCAAGATCCGCGGAACCCGGTTGCAGCAGGGGATCACCGAACTCCTGTTCGAGGCGGTGGGCAACTATGCGCACCCGTACATTCCCGAAGCGATGCAGACCGGCTGGAACGAGGATCCGGTGGGGCCGGAACACGCGGCCGCCATCGCTCCGCACTACTTCAACTGGCGCAAGGCGTCGATCTACGGCGGGTCGAACGAGATCCAGAAGAACATCATTGCCAAGGCGGTTCTCGGGCTCTGACCTGCTCCGCCATTGTCGAATCCACCGCAGCCCGGAGCAGCAAGACCGATGAGCTTCACCTTCACCGAAGACCAGAGGCTGCTGGCCGAAAGCGCCGACCGGTTTGTCGAGAACGAGTACGACTTTTCCGCCAGGCGCGAGGCCATGGCGCGGGATGGCGGTTTCAGCAGGGAGACCTGGAACACCTTCGCCGAACTCGGCTGGCTGGCCCTGCCGTTCCCCGAGGACTGTGACGGGCTCGGCGGCTCGACGGTCGATGTCGCGGTGCTTCTCGAGTCGCTCGGGCGCGGCCTTGTCGTCGAACCCTACCAGTCCTCGATCGTGCTCGGAGCCGGCTGTGTCACGACTGCCGGCTCGACCGAGCAGAGGCACCGGATACTTCCGGCGGTTGCAGCCGGTGAACATCTGCTCGCGCTTGCCCATGTCGAACCGCGCTCACGGTATGCACTCTCGCATGTCGAGACCACCGCGACCCGCGACGGGTCCGGCTGGCGGCTCGAAGGTGCGAAGGCAGTGGTGCACAACGCCGAGACCGCGGACACTCTTGTCGTCTCGGCACGCAGTGCCGGCGCGACGACCGACCGGGAGGGGATCAGCCTGTTCCTCGTGGCTCGCAACGCCGAGGGCGTGTCGTTGCGCTCCTACCCGACGGTTGACGGCATGCGCGCCTCGGAAGTCACGCTCGACGGGGTCACGGTCGGAGACGAGGCGGTACTCGGCGAGGCCGAGGATGCACTATCGGCTATCGAGGCCGTTGTCGACAGGGCCTGCGTGCTGCTGTGCGCCGAGGCGGCCGGAGCCATGGATGCCGCCGTCAGGCTCACCACGGCGTACCTGAAGGAACGCAGGCAGTTCGGCGTCCCCATCGGCTCGTTCCAGAGCCTGCAGCATCGGGCGGTGGACATGCTGGGCGCCCAGCAGTTTGCTCGCGCGCTGATGTACCGGGCCGCCGGTGTCGTCGATGGCGCCGACCCTCACGAGCGCGCCAGGGCAGCCTCGGCAGCCAAGGTGGAGGCCGGCCGCGCCGGCCGCATGGTCGGCCAGGAAGCGGTGCAGCTGCACGGTGGCATGGGCATGACCGACGAGATGGCCATCGGCCACTACTTCAAGCGCCTCTCCACCATCGACGCCCAGTTCGGCAACACCGATCATCACGTCCGTCGCTTCGCCGCCCTGGCGTGAGCGGGTCACCGCGGCCACATGTCGGGCCGCAGCACAGGGAGACTGCCATGATTCCGGAAATCAGTGAGCGCGCCGAGCACCTGCGGGCCCGGGTCCAGGAGTTCATGGACGAGCACGTCTATCCGAACGAGGAACTCTACTACCGCCAGATCGACGAGGCCGATGATCGCTGGGACTGTCCCCCGATCCTCGATGAACTCAAGGCGAAGGCCCGGGAACAGGGGCTGTGGAACCTGTTTCTGCCCGAATCCGACAGGGGAGCGGGGCTGACCAACCTGGAGTACGCGCCGATTTCCGAGGTGATGGGTCGGGTGTCCTTCGGTTCGGAGGTGTTCAACTGCTCGGCACCGGATACCGGCAACATGGAAGTGCTGGAGCGCTATGCCAGCGAGGAGAACAGGCAACGCTGGCTGACGCCGCTGCTTGCCGGCGAAATCCGCTCCGCCTTCGCGATGACCGAACCGGCCGTGGCCTCGTCCGATGCCACCAACATCGAGTCCTCGATCGTGCGCGATGGCGAGCACTACGTGATCAACGGGCGGAAGTGGTGGACCTCGGGCATCCTGGACCGGCGGTGCAAGATCATGATCTTCATGGGCAAGACCGACCCGGGCGCGCCGCGTCACCTGCAGCAGTCGATGATTCTGGTACCGGTCGACACGCCGGGCATCACCATCAACCGGGCGCTGACCGTCTACGGCTACGACCACGCGCCCCATGGTCACGGTGACGTGACCTTTACCGATGTCCGGGTCCCGGCGGAGAACATGCTGCTCGGAGAGGGCAGGGGGTTCGAGATCGCCCAGGGTCGCCTCGGACCGGGCCGGATTCATCACTGCATGCGCTGCATCGGCCAGGCGGAGCGCGCGCTCGAGGCGATGAAGGAACGCGCGCGGTCGCGGACCGCCTTCGGCGTGCAGTTGTCGGAGATGGGCGCGTTGCGCCACAAGGTGGCGGAGGCACGGATCAGGATCGACTCCACCCGGCTGATGGTCCTGCACGCGGCACACAAGATGGACACCGTCGGCAACAAGGCGGCACGCAAGGAAATCGCCATGATCAAGGTCATGGCCACCCGCATGGCCACCGACATCATCGACGAGGCGATCCAGGTGCATGGCGGAGGTGGTGTCAGCCAGGAATTCCGACTGGCGAAATCCTACGGACATGCCCGTGTGCTGCGGATCGCCGACGGCCCCGACGAAGTGCATCTCGAGGCAATCGCAAAGCAGGAGTTTCGCCGCAACGCCTGAACACCGGCGCGCCCTCGGGCCCGGGCGCCTGTTCGAGGCCACGCCGTGGGCGATTTCATGGCGCGACACGGACAGCAGCGGCACCCCGGTGGCCGACGACTACCTGGCGCACGACGTGTACGTCGGCAGCATCGGCGCCGACTCCGTCGCGGGCGGGCACGGTGACGACACGCTCAAGGGCAACGGCGCCTGCTGGACGAACCGGAACAACACGGCGAGCGACGACCGGTCGCGGAGCTACAGCGACGAGAACGACCGCGACACCATGGACGGCGGGTATGGCGACGAGTTCATCAACGGCAATGCCGGCCTCGACACCCTCGACGGGGGTCAGGAACGACACCATGCACCGTCTTCGGCAGGCATCGTGTTCGTCCGGGCGGTGCCCCGGCGGCGATTCGGGGGGGTGCGGAAGCCCGTGCCGGCGACATGGTGCGAGAACCGTTGGTCGCCGGTCCCGGAAACTACCGCCGCGCACCTCCCGGACTGCCGGTGACGGCCCCGATCACGCAGCCTGCCGGTCTGGCAACCGGGTGTGAATTGCACCGGGCCGGGTAGCATTTGGCGAGACCAATACGAAATGGGTATTCTGTGATGCTCCGGGACCTGAACCGTTGCGCAGGGGTACAGGCGGGGCCGGAGGAAGCGGCCCGGGGTTCACCGCGTGACATAAAGACGTCTGATTTCTTGAAGAACGTTCGCAGACCGTGTCGTCCAACAGGGAGGAGAGTGGTGATGAGATCGGTACTGGCTTCGCTAGCCGTTTTCGCCGCGTTGACCGTGACCGCGGCCCATGCCGGTTCCCTCGCGCCCCAGCCGCGCGTCGTCGCCACCTACGAACGCGACTTCCTGGGGCGTTCCGGTGCCCAGACGCTTGAGGAACTGCTGGACACCGGCATCTCCCGCTACTTCCTCACCGGCGGACAACCGGTGCTCGTCCTGGTCAACGGCAGACCCTATGCGACAACTGCATCCGAACTGGAAACCCTGCCCATTTCGGCCATCGAGCGTATCGAGATCATCAGTGGTGAAAGCCTGGGCACCCTTGGCGGCAGCGCGGTTCGCGGCGCGATCAACGTCGTGCTGCGGAACAGTCTGAACGGTTTCGAAACCCGGGCGCTCGCACGGATGCCGACCCAGGATGGTGGTGACGGCTCGCAGGGCAGCGTCCTCTGGGGCGGTGCGGTCGGGGAGGGACGCCTGACGCTTGGCGTGGACAGCCTGTATCGCGAGCAGATCACCGCGCGCAGTCGCGAGTACAGCCGCTCCGCCTGGCAGCCAGGCGGCTCGTTCAGCCAGGCGCAGAACGTCAGCCTCGGCGGCAACACCGTCTATGTGGTCCAACTGGACGAGGAGGGAGAGTTTGCCGGGCTGCGGTCGGCCGCCCTTGGCGAGTGCGACCCGGCGAACGGCTATACCGGGCCGCTTACCAATCCACCGGGCATCCGCAACGGTGACCAGGGCTGTGGTTTCGCCTACGGGGACATCATGTGGAACAGCACAAGGTACAGGCAGCACAGTGCGTTCCTGGACCTGGAGCACCCGCTCGACGAAGACGCCAGCCTCCACGTGGACGGAATTTTCGTAAAGAGCGATAGCGTGTTCCGGTACGCGCCGCCGGTGGGCGCCTTTGCCTTTGTCCCGGACCAGGACCTGCTTGACGCCATCAACGAATCCGCCGGCTCGACGATCGCGGACGGCAATGACCTGTTCGGCGTGGGACATCGCTTCGTCGGGCACGGGAACCGGGACTGGAAATCGGACTTCGACGAGTTCGATGTCGCGGCGAGTGTCGAGGGTCGGCTCACCGATGATCTCGGCTACGAGGTCAGGGTCAGCGCCTACGAGTGGAATGTCTCCGAGAACGGCAACACCTTCGTGCACACCGCGACGATCCAGTCGGAAATCCTGTCGGGCAACTACGACCTGGAGGATCCGTTCTCGACCGACCCCGCGCACCTTGAGGCCATCAGGAACAGCAGCGTGCGGGAGGACAACAGGGCGGGGTCGAGCGGTCAGGACGTCCGGCTGGCGCTGGAAGGTTCCGGGTTCGGGATCGGCGACCGTGACGCGGCATGGACCGCGGGGGTCGAACTCGGGAGAGGGAAGGCGCACCGAAAACTGCAGTTCCACGGCAACGACGGAATGACCTACGGCGTCGACGAGGTGCTCGGATCCGGCGGGGTCAGTTACGCCGGCGAACGCGAAGGTGCCGCGGCCTTCGCGGAGATGTCGCTGCCGCTGACCGCGGACCTTGACATCAGGGCCGGGGCGCGCGGGGCCGAGTACGACGATATCGGCGACATGCGCTCCTGGCGCGTCGGAGCGGAATACCGGTTGACCGACCTGGTCACGCTTCGCAGCTCCTGGAGCACGGGACAGAGGGCGCCCTCGATGCTGCATCTCTACGCCGTCGAGTCGCAGGATCATCCCTATGTCGAATGCGACCCGGGGCCTGGAGCTCCGCCCCGCTCCTGCGCTGCTGGCGCCAACCCCCGGCAGGTGCCGCGTGTGACCCAAGGCAACCCGGATCTCGATCCCTCGGATGCCGACAGGTTCGCCGTCGGTGCGGAGGCCCGCAGGGGTCCGCTCTTCGTGGGTATGGAACTGTACCGGCTTTCCCGGTCCGGACTGCCGGGGCAGAACAGGGCCGACTGGGCCATGCTGAACCTGCCCGAGTGCGCGCACGACAACACGACCGACTGCATCGAGCGCACTGGTGCGGACATCACCATCCACGACAGTTACCAAAACGTCGTCGACACCGAGCTTACCGGCGGCAATCTCCGGTTCGGCTGGGGTGCGCTCACAGATTGGGGACTGGTCGGCGTGCGCGGGGTATGGCGGCACGTCACAGACGCCACGGCCGACATCGCGGGCACAGAGCGGGAGCTGGCCATTCCCAGGAACGCCGCCCGTGTCGGTATCCTGGCAAGGCGCGGCGAGGTCACCGCCACGTGGGCGGTCAGTTACCGTGCCGGCTACAGGACGGGTTCGGGACAGTTCAAGTCCTGGCTCGGGCACGACGTGACGCTGGACTGGACGGACCCCCTGCTGCAAGGCGCGCGGCTTTCCGCGGGGATATTCAACGTGACCGACGCCGGTCTCTCGGTGAATACCGCCAATCCCAGCAGCGTGGACGGACCCACGGAAGCCGACTGGGGACGCACGTTCTTCGCAACCCTCAGCGTGCAGTTCTGACACCGCGCCGCAAGAGTGATCCGGTATGCGTCGTTGCCGGTTGCGCCGGGCGCTTTCGCGGCCGGCCAACGTCACCCGCCCCGGTTGAACGCGGCAAACCGGTTCTGGCCGGCCTGCGTCCGGGACCTGACCGGACGACAGCCATCCCCGGGCGACGGCAGGGCGCGGCGGTATCGCCCGACCCGCGCCCCGGCCTCCGTTCGGATCCGGGCCCTGGCCCGAATGAACACTCCGCGTCTCCTGTACCGCGCACAACCTCCCGTCTGGTCGCGATGACGCGACACATGGCCGATCTGCAGGTGGTCGGCCGCAACCGGCGCGCGGCGCCGTTCAATCGATGGAACGGGCGATTTCCCAGCCGACCCGGGCCAGGCGCGGCGCCTTGGCACCCACCTCGACGGCGTTGTCGGAACTGGCATTGCCCTGAAGACCGCGGGCATAGACGCCCTGGCAGATCGAGGCGAGCCGAAAACACGAGAACGCGAGGAAGAAACTGAAACTGTCGATAACGCCGCGCCCGGTCCGTCGGGCATAGGCCTGCACGTAGGCTTCCATCGCCGGAATGCCCTCGGCCGCCAGATCCAGTCCGACCAGCCCGTTCAGTGACGTACCGTCGTGGGGCAGGACCCAGGGCATCACGTTGTAGGCGAGGTCCGACAGCGGATGGCCTAGCGTCGACAGCTCCCAGTCGAGCACCGCGACCACCCGCGGCTCGACGGGATGGAGCATCAGGTTGCCCATCCGGAAGTCACCGTGAACGATCGAGGTTTCGTCATGGTCGGGAACATGGGCCGGCAGCCAGGCCATGAGCGCGTCCATGTCCGGCATCGGATCGGTCTTCGCTGCCTCGAACTGGCGGGTCCAGCGGTCGATCTGACGCTGGACGTAGGCGCCGGTCCTGCCGAAGTCCCCCAGTCCCACCGCCGCCAGGTCCACCTGGTGCAGGGCCGCCAGCACCTGGTTCATGGAGTCGTAGATCACGGCGCGCTCGTCGGGTGTGAAGGTTCCCGGCAGCGACGTGTCGTCGACGACCCGGCCGTCGAGATGGTCCATCAGGAAGAACGGGGTGCCGATGACCTCCGCGTCCTCGCACAGGTGATGCATGACCGGCACCGGGACTGCGGTCCCGGCAAGCGCCTTCATCACCCGGTACTCGCGCTCGACGAGATGCGCGGACGGAAGCAGCCTGCCCGGCGGCTTCTTGCGCAGCACGTAGCGGTGCGGGCCGGCGGTGATCTCGAAGGTCGGGTTCGACTGTCCGCCCTGGTACTGGCGGACCGCGATCCCGGCACCGAACCCCGGCATTCCCTGGCTGTCCAGGTAACGCGCAAGTGCCGCCTCGTCGAACCTGTGGGTGCTGCTGACCGGACCCGGGGTTGCCATGTCGTCCTCCTCAGGACGGGTCGGTGATCATGCGCCCGCCGTCGATGGTGATGGTCTGTCCGGTCAGGTAGCGTCCGGCGGGACCGGCCATGGCGGCCGCAAGCATGCCGATGTCGTCCGGATCCCCGAGGCGTCCCAAGGGAGTAATGCGCTCCACCGCGGCCGTCTTCTTCGGGTCTTCCCACAGTTCGCGGGCGAAGTCGGTGCGGATCAGTCCGGGAGCAATCGCGTTGACCCGGATGTTGTGCGGACCCCATTCCACCGCGAGGTTGCGGACCAGCTGCTGTTCCGCCGCCTTCGACAGGGCATAGAGCCCGAGATTGCGGCTGCCCTTGAATCCGCCGATGCTCGAAATCACGATCACCACGCCATCGCGCCGTTCGGCCATTTCCGGGCAGACCATGTTGGCGATCCAGAACACGCTCTTCACGTTGGTATCCATGATCTTCTCGTACGCCCGGTCATCGGCGTCGCGCATCGGGCCGTAGACCGGGTTGGTCGCGGCGTTGCACACCAGGATGTCGATCTGCCCCCAGGTCTCGCGGGTGCGCGTCACCAGGTGCTCGAGCGCGTCCTTGCTGCCGATATGGCACGGGATCGCGACGGCCTCCTGTCCCTTTTCCCGGATACCGGCGGCAACCTGGTCGCACATGTCGGCCTTGCGGCTCGAGATCACGACCCGCGCCCCGAGAGCCGCCATGCACTCCGCGATCGACCGGCCGATCCCCTTGGTGGACCCGGTGACCACCGCGACCTTGCCGTGCAGTTCGAACATGTTCCGGGCCCCCCGGTTCAGGTCGCGGTCAGGCCGCCGTCGACCACGATCTCGGCACCGTTGACGAATGCCGCGTCATCACTTGCAAGATACAGGATCGCACCGGCGACATCGTCCGGGTCTCCGAGCCTTCCCGCGGGCGATGCGCTCTCGAGCCGCTGGCGGTACCGCTCCGGATCACGGTGCCCGCCCACCATCCTGGCCACCATTGGCGTGTCGGTATAGGACGGGTGGACCGAATTGCACCGGATGCCGTAGCCTTGGCGCGCGCAATGCAGGGCCACAGACTTGGTCAGCAGTCGCACCGCTCCCTTTGAAGAGCAGTAGGCCGCAAGCTGCGGGGCGCCGATGATGCCGGCAACGCTCGAGACGTTGATGATCGACCCGCCGGTCTGCTTCATCAGCCCGATCGCGTGCTTGCAGCCGAGAAACGGTCCCTCGGCGTTGACGGCGTGAACCGCCCGCCATTCCTCGAGCGTGGCCTCCTCGATCGAGCCGCCGGTACCGACACCCGCGTTGTTGACCAGGATATCGAGCCGGCCATGGCGTTCACGCACCGTGTCAATCACGCGTTGCCAGCTCTCCTCACCGGTCACGTCGTGGTACAGGAACCCGGCGTCGTGACCTTCCTCGCGCAGGGACCGGGCTGCTTCCTCGCCGGCTTCGGACGCGATGTCGGTGAGCACCACCAGGGCGCCCCGGGCCGCGAACAGGCGACTGGTTGCAAGACCGATGCCGGAAGCGGCACCGGTCACCAGCGCGACCCTGTCAGCGAAGCGACTCGACATGCTTGCGGACATTCCCGGTTTCTCCGGCTGATCGGACATCAGGCTTATAGGCCGCGCCGGCAGCACTGTCGAGAAACCGGCGGCAAGCACGTTGCCGGCCGACCGGCCAGCGGGTATCTGTCGCCGCGAACTTCCGATCCCCGACAAGGACCCATCCCATGCACGCCATTCCACCGACCGTCGCCCGACCACCGCTGCGGCGCCAGGTTCCCGCAGACGCCCGGCGGGGAGAGAGCCGATGAGCACTCCTCGCCTGGGCCGGGTCCTCGTTACCAACGATGACGGCATCGATGCGCCCGGAATAACCGTCGCCGAAACCATTGCCGCCTCTGTGGCCGACGAGGTCTGGACCGTGGCACCGGCGGGCGACTACAGCGGCGGGTCGCGACAGCTTAACCTTCATCACCCGCTTCGGTTGACACCGGCGGGCGACCGGCGCTTCGGGCTCGACGGGTCGCCGGCCGACTGCGTGTTTGTTGCCCTGGGCTCGATACTCGCCGACACGCCTCCGGACCTGGTGATCTCCGGGGTGAATGCCGGGGTCAACATAGGCGGCGACGTCGGGTTCAGCGGTACCGTTGGCGCGGCGATGAGCGCGCGCATCCTCGGAATTCCGGCCATTGCGCTCAGCCAGGCCTGGAAGGGTTCGCGCCACGACATCCCGTGGCAGACGTCCCGGGCCTGGCTGCCGGAGGTGGTCCGCCGGCTGATCGCGACCGACGCCTGGCCGTGGTCGTTCGTCCCGAACGTGAATGTGCCGGCCATCGGACCCGACGGGGTGACCGGTATCGAGGTGACACGCCAGGGACATTCCGCCACCGTGATCCCGTTCGTCGAGCGCCGGGTCGACCTGAGGGATCAGGACTACTACTGGATCTACATGCGAAAGCAGAACGACAGGCCGGAAGCGGACGAGGACATCGCGGTGCTGCGGCGCAACGCGGTCTCGGTCACGCCGCTCGGGCACGATGTGACTGACAGGGCGGGGCTCGACGCCCTGGCCGGCCTGTCCATCGACCGGCAACACTGATCCACACGGCGCGCGGCACTGCCGGCCGGTGGACGCTATAGTTCCGGCGCCAGATCCCGGGCAGAAGGAGGGGACCATGCTTGCTGGTCGAATGATGGACATGCCGATGATGATCTCGAGCATCCTCGAATACGCCGCGGATGCGCGCAGGGACTACGAGATCGTCTCGAGGCGGACCGAGGGAGACGTGCATCGCTATACCTACGCCGATGCCGCGCGACGAACCGCCCGGCTTGCGCACGCCTTGCGCCGCCTCGATATCGGCTACGGCGACCGTGTCGCAACCATGGCCTGGAACGGCTACCGGCACTTCGAGCTCTACTACGCGATTTCCGGCATCGGCGCGGTCTGCCACACGCTGAACCCGCGCCTGCACCCGGGCCAGCTCGCCTACGTGATCAACCACGCCCGGGACCGACTTCTGTTCCTCGACGTTACTTTCCTGCCGCTGCTCGCGGCACTGGGCGAGCACCTGCCGCGCGACCTGCGGGTGATCGTCCTGTGCGACCCGGGGGAGATGCCCGAGGCGGCCCCGCCCGGTGCACTGTGCTACGAGGAACGCATCGGGGTCGAGGCGGACACCATCGACTGGCCCCAGTTCGACGAGAGGGCGGCCTCAAGTCTCTGCTATACATCCGGGACCACCGGCAACCCCAAGGGCGTCCTCTATTCCCACCGGTCGACCTTCCTGCACACGCTCGGAATGCTGACCCTGGTTCCCGGTACCGGACTCGGGGACAACGCCGCCCTGCTGCCTGTGGTTCCGCTGTTTCATGCCAACGCCTGGGGACTGCCGTACATCGCGCCCCTGCTCGGGGCCAACCTGGTGTTTCCGGGGCCCCGGCTCGACGGCAAGAGCGTGTTCGACCTGATGGATGCCGAGAAGGTGCGCTCGGCCTGGGGCGTACCCACGGTCTGGCTCGGCATGCTGGCGGAAATGCGCCGGCGGGGGCGAAAGCCCGACGGGTTCGAGTATGTGCTCTCCGGCGGTTCCGCGGTCTCGCGCGCCATGATCGAGGAGTTCGAGCGCGAGTACTCGGTCTCCGTGATCCACGGCTGGGGGATGACCGAGATGAGCCCGGTCGGCACCACGTCGAGCGTCCAGCTGCGCTCGGAGGCGGGGCTCGAACCCGACGACAGGATCGAGCGCAAGACCCGGCAGGGCCGGAGGATGTTCACGGTCGAGATGCGTATCGTCGACGAGACGGGTTCCGCCCTGGCGCACGACGGCGTCAGCTTCGGGGAACTGCAGGTCCGGGGACACGGAGTGGTCGATGGCTACCACAGCGACGAGGAGGCGAGCGCACAGGCGATGTCGTCTGACGGCTGGCTGCGCACGGGCGACGTCGCCCGCATCGACCAGGACGGAACGCTCACGCTCGTCGACAGGACCAAGGACGTGATCAAGTCCGGCGGCGAGTGGATCAGTTCGATCGACCTGGAAAACGCGGCTCTCGGCCACCCGGCCATCGCCGAGTGTGCCGTCATCGCCATGCCGCACCCGAAGTGGGACGAACGCCCGTTCCTGATCGCGCGACTGGAGGAGGGCCGGAGCGCCACGCTCGAGGACATCCACGCGTTCCTGTCGGACAAGGTCGCCAGATGGTGGCTGCCAGACGACGTCGCATTCGTCGACGAGCTGCCGCACACGGCCACCGGCAAGCTGTCGAAACTGGACCTGCGCCAGCAGTTCGCCGACCACGTGCTCCCGACTGCACGGTCCGATTGAGTTTGTACGGGTGCGGGCGTATATCGGGATCCTGCCCGGCCGCAGCGAGGGACGCACGGACGACTCATGGTCGACTATGTCGCAACGCGCCGCACCATGGTGGCGAACCAGATCCGGACCAACAGGGTCACCGATCCGGCGATTCTCGAGGCGTTCGAGGCGGTCCCGCGGGAGCGCTTTGTTCCCGATAGACTGCGCGCAATTGCCTATGCGGACAAGGATCTCGATCTCGGCAACGGCCGGTTCCTGATCGAGCCCATGGTGCTGGCCCGGCTGCTGCAGACTGCGCTGCCGCAGCCCGGCGACGCTGCGCTCGACATCGCCTGCGGACCCGCCTACACCACCGCGATCCTCTCGCAGCTGGTCTCCAGCGTGGTGGCGGTCGAGGAGGACCCCGACCTCGCAACGGCGGGGAACGCCCATCTGGCCGCCCTGGAGATGGACAACGCCGCCGTCATCACCGGTCCGGCCGCCGACGGGTGCGGCAGCCAGCAGCCGTTCAGCCTGATCCTCCTTGCCGGCGGCGTGGGGTTCGTGCCGGAAACACTGCTCGACCAGCTGTCGGAAGGTGGCCGGCTTGTCACGGTTCTTTACGAGAATCAGGATCGGGTCGGGCGGGCCGTGATCTTCGAGAAGATCGGCGGTACCATCGGCCGGCGCACTGTGTTCGACGCAATGACCCCGCTGCTTCCGGGGTTCGCGCGAGGGCCCGGTTTTGTGTTCTAGGGCCGGTTCGTGCCATCGTGGCAAGTCGGTAACAGTCATCCGCGCAGCGGTGGGCCGCGGACAGGTGCCCGCTTGCCGGGCGGAATCGGGGAAGTAGCGAGATGAACGGCAACATCAGGCGTGGCGCGCGGTTCTGCATGGCGATCGGCCTCGTCGCCGGTTGCGTGGGCCTTGCCGGTTCTCCGGGCGCCCAGACCTTCGAAGAAGCCCTGGTCATGGCCTATGAAGGCAACCCCGACCTTCAGGCGGCACGTGCCGCCCTGCGGACAACCAACGAGCGCATCGCCCAGGCCGACGGCGCCTGGCTGCCGACTGTTTCCTCGCTGTTCCAGGCGGGGGCCACCTACACCCACGGCGAAAACAGGGCAAACAGACTGAAGACCCGTTCCTATCCACTGCTGGGCCAGCTCAGGGTCGACCAGACGATCTACGATGGCGGACGCAGAACGGCACGTGAGCGCGTGGCCATCAACGAGATCCAGGCCGAACGGGCCCGGCTGGGCGCCGCCGAACAGCAGGTGCTGCTCGACGCGTCTGCGGCCTATGTCAACGTGCTGCGTGATGAATCGGTTCTGGCGCTGCGGATCAACAACCTGGAGCGGCTGGAAAAGCAGCTGCAGGCAACGCGTGACCGGTTTGCCGTTGGCGAGGTCACCCGGACCGACGTGGCCCAGGCCGAGTCCCGCGTCGCGCGCGCCCAGGCCGACAGGACCAGGGCGGAGGGTGACCTCGTGTCGTCGCACATGGTCTTCGAACGGGTCATGGGCGAACTTCCCGGAACCCTGACCCAGCCCGATCTGCCGGCCTCCTGGATACCCGCGAGCCAGGAGGAAGCGGTCGCGACGGCGCTGGAGGGAAACTTCTCCCTGATCACGACCAAGTTCCAGGCACGCGCCGCGAATGAGCGGGTTGCCGATATCGAGGCGGAGCTGCTGCCCGCAGCCGGGCTTTCCGCCACGGCCCAGCGGGCACAGAACACCAACGGCAGCAGTGACAACAGCTACAACACCGCCGCGGTGCAACTTGACCTGCGGGTCCCGATCTACCGTGGCGGCGTCGTATTCTCGCAGGTGCGAGCGGCGAAGGAGGAAGCCAACCGGCGCCGCATCATCGTCGAGTCATACCGGCGATCGGCGATCGAGGGAGCGGCACGAACCTACGAGAATCTGACCACATCGCTCGCGCGCACCGAGTCGCTGGTCAAGGAGGAGGAGTCGGCCCGGATCGCGCTCGAAGGAGTGGAGCAGGAGGCAACGGTCGGGGCCCGGACGGTGCTGGACGTGCTGGATGCGGAACAGGCACTCCTCGATGCCCAGGTCAGGCGCGTTCAATCCGAGCGCGACGCCTTCATCGCGGCACTGCAACTGCAGTTCGCCATGGGACGCCTGACCGCCCAGGCGCTCGACCTTCCGGTGACACTGTACGATGTGGACCGGCATTTCCTCGAAGTCCGCGGCCGGTACATCGGCACCGGCCTGTCTCCTGACTGAGCCCGCCGGCGCTCGCCGGGACGACCGGCATGACGAGTGACTGAGGAATGAACGAGCGCGATACAGAACAGTCCATGGAGGACATCCTGGCGTCTATCCGCCGCATCATCGGCAAGACCGGGGATGCCCAGAGTGCGGTTGAACCAGAGCGGGATACAGGGACCCGGCCGCCGCTGCCGGTCCCCGAAACCGCCGGCCGGCCGGACGTCGTGCCGGTGGCTGCACAGGCGGCGGCCGGCAAGACCGCCACGCCACCTGAGGTGGTTGATCCGCGGGCGAGGCCGGCCCCGGCATCCGGCGCGGATACACCCCCGACGGACGCAAAAGCGCCGCTGCCCGCCACTGAAGGCCACGGCGGGGACAGCGAGGAGAGGGCGGACCCGGGTCTGATTTCGCAGGATCGGGCCCAGGCCGCCGCGCAGATGTTCTCGGAACTGGGCGCGACCCTGGCGGCGCACCAGAACGAGCCTGTTCCCGGCACCCCGGGCATCACCGTGGAACAGCTGGTCCGCGAGATGCTTCGCCCGACGCTCAAGGCATGGCTGGACGAGCATCTCCCGGTCCTGGTCGAACGTCTGGTCCGCGAGGAAATCAGCCGGTTGTCCGGCCGATAGGCCCGTCAGCCGGCCGACGGTTCAGCACACACGCGCGCGAAGGTAGCCATGCTAGAGAAGACCTACGACCCGACTGCGCTTGAGGCCCGGCACTACAGCCAGTGGGAGCAAGCTGGAGCGTTCGAGGCACATGTCGACTCCAACATGGCGCCGTATACGATCATGATGCCGCCGCCGAACGTGACCGGCAGCCTGCACATGGGTCACGCGCTCACCTTCACCCTGCAGGACATCTTGATCCGCTATCACCGCAAGGCCGGCCGGGATGCGTTGTGGCAGCCCGGCATGGACCATGCCGGGATCGCGACCCAGATGGTGGTCGAACGCCAGTTGTCAGAGAAGGGCGTCGACCGGCGCGACCTTGGACGCGACCGCTTCGTCGACACGGTCTGGGAATGGAAGGCGGAGTCCGGCGGCATGATCATGCGCCAGCTTCGCTCGCTCGGGGCGACCGCCGACTGGCGCCGGGAACGGTTTACCATGGACGAGGGCCTGTCCGCGGCCGTCACGCGGGTCTTTGTCGATCTGCATCGCCAGGGCCTGATCTACCGGGACAAGCGCCTGGTCAACTGGGACCCGGTGCTGCTTACGGCAATTTCGGACCTGGAGGTGCAGCAGGTCGAGGTCCAGGGCTCGCTGTGGTACTTCCGCTACCCCATCGAGGGCGAGCCGGACCGGTTCATCACCGTCGCAACCACCAGGCCCGAGACCATGCTCGGGGACACGGGTGTCGCGGTTCACCCCGACGACCCGCGTTACCGCGACCTGGTCGGGCGCAACGCCGTCCTGCCGCTGGTGGGACGGGTGATACCCATCGTCGCTGACGAGTACTCCGACATGGAGAAGGGGACCGGAGCGGTCAAGATGACTCCGGCCCACGACTTCAACGACTTCGAGGTCGGCCGCCGCCACGGGCTCGAACTGGTCAACATTTTTGACCGGCACGCACGTCTCAACGACGCCGTGCCTGAGCCATACCGCGGGCTTGACCGCTACGAGGCCCGTGAGCAGGTGATCAGCGACATGGAGGCTCTGGGCCTGCTTGAGAAGGTGGAGTCCACCGTTCATGCGGTTCCGCATGGCGACCGGTCCGGCGCGCCGCTGGAGCCTTGGCTCACCGACCAGTGGTACTGCGATGCCGCCACCCTCGCGCGTCCCGCCATCGAGGCGGTCGAAGACGGGCGCACCCGGTTCGTGCCGAAGAACTGGGAGAACACCTACTTCGAGTGGATGCGCAACATCCAGCCGTGGTGCATTTCGCGCCAGCTGTGGTGGGGACATCAGATTCCGGCCTGGTACGGTCCGGACGGCACCGTGTTCGTGGAACAGACAGAGCAGGAGGCCCGTGCCGCGGCCCGGGCCCACTATGGCGAGGACCGGGATCTGGTCCGTGACGAGGATGTCCTCGACACCTGGTTCTCTTCGGCGCTGTGGCCGTTCTCCACCCTGGGCTGGCCGGAACGCACGGGGGAGCTGGGGCGCTACTACCCGGGCGACGTCCTGGTCACCGGGTTCGACATCATCTTCTTCTGGGTTGCGCGGATGATGATGATGGGCATGCATTTCATGAACGAGGTGCCGTTCCACACCGTCTACATCCACGCACTGGTGCGCGACCAGCACGGACAGAAGATGTCGAAGTCCAAGGGCAACGTGATGGATCCCCTGGACCTGGTTGCCACCTACGGCACCGACGCACTCCGTTTCACCCTGGCGGCCATGGCGGCCCAGGGCCGTGACATCAAGCTGGCCGAAGGACGGATCCAGGGCTACCGCAACTTTGCCACCAAGCTGTGGAACGCGACCCGGTACGCCATGATGAACGGCTGTGCCCCGGTCGACAGCTGGGACCCGGCGGAGTGTAGCCACACGGTCAACCGCTGGATCGTGGGCGAGACCGCCCGGGTTTCGCGCGAGGTCGCCGGCGCCATCGAGTCCTACCGGTTCAACGAGGCGGCCGGTTCGGTCTATCGGTTCTGCTGGAACATCTTCTGCGACTGGTACCTCGAGTTCACCAAACCGCTGCTGGCCGGCGAGAACGAGGAGGCGGCAGCCGAGACCCGTGCGACGAGTGCCTGGGTGCTTCAGCAGATGCTGAACGTACTCAATCCACTGATGCCGTACCTGACCGAGGAACTGTGGGAACGGCTCGGAGGGAAGGCGGCGCTCATCACCACCCCGTGGCCGGACCTCGACCGGCTCACCGTCGATGCCGGGGCTGCACACGAGATGGACTGGGTGATTCGCCTGATCACGGAAGTGCGCTCAATCCGTTCGGAAATGAACGTGCCGCCCCGCGCCGAGGTCGACCTGTTCCTCGAAGGTGCCTCGGCGGACACGCTCGCCCGTCTCGATACCCACCGAACCATGATCATGCGCCTCGCACGGCTCGCATCCATCAGCCCGCTCACCGGCCAGGTTCCGCACGGCGCGGCACAGAGCCTGCTCGACGAGGCAACCTTGGTCTTGCCGCTTGCCGACATCATTGATCTCGACCGGGAACGAACTCGGCTCTCCAGGGATCTTGCCAAGGCGCGAAGCGGCATTGCCGGGCTGAGACGCAAGCTTGCCAACCCGGCGTTCCGGGACCGGGCGCCGCGCGAGGTGCTGGACACCAACCGGCAGCGCCTGGCCGCCGAACGCCAGAAGCGCGAGCAGCTGAAGGAGGCCCTGCGCAGGCTCGGCGCCGCGTAGTGGCTCCCGTCAGGCCGCGGCGGCGCGTGCCTGGCGGTCCTCCCTGATCATGTCGGCGCCCTTCTCCGCCGCCATGATCACCGGCGCGTTGATGTTGCCCGACGGCATGGTCGGAAAGATCGAGGCGTCGACGACGCGCAGACCCTCGAGACCATGGACCCTGAGCCTGTCGTCGACCACCGCCATCGGGTCATGACCCATCTTGCAGGTTCCCATCGGGTGGTAGGTCGTCGCGCCGGTCCCGCGCGCAAACGCCAGCATATCGGCATCGCTGACGCAGTCCGCTCCCGGGTTCATTTCGTGGTCGATGTAGCGTCCGAGTGCCCTGGTCTGGCCGAGCGCCCGACACACGTGCAGGCCCGAGACCAGGGTCTGCTGGTCGAGTTCCACCGTCAGGAAGTTCGGATGGATCTTCGGCGCCGCGAACGGGTCCGGGCCGCCGAGATGAATTGAGCCGACACTCTCGGGACGGCACTGGTAGACCGCAAGCGTCATGCCGGGCTCGCGTTCGAGCACCCGGTCCCGGATCGAGCCGAAGCTGGCGTGGGCAAAGAAGAACTGGATGTCAGGTGTCTCCAGTTCCGGCCGGGTTCGGACGAATCCGTGACCGATACCGGCCGTCCAGGTCAGTGCGCCGCGTCGGGTGAGAACATACTTCGCGACCTCGCCGACCAGCCGCAGCCCGCGGGTCTGCTCGTTGAGGGTGATCGGCCGGTTCACCCGCCAGTTCATCCTCGCGGCATAGTGGTCGCGGTAGTTCTCGCCAACGCCGGACAGGGCATGACGGACCTCGATACCGTGTTCGCGCAGCAGTTCCGGCTGACCGATGCCGGACAGTTCGAGGATCTGCGGCGACTGCACCGCACCGGCGCATACGACGACCTCGAGGTTCGCGGTCTCGGTACGGGACTGGCCGTTCTGCGACCAGGTCACACCGGTGACCCGCGTTCCCTCCATTTCGATGCGGGTGACATGGGCATTCGGCTCGATCCGCAGGTTCTGCCTGCCGCGCACCGGGTCCAGGAAGGCGCGGGCCGTGCTCTCGCGCCGGCCATTGCGCTGGGTTATCTGGTAGTAGCCGAATCCGTCCTGGCTGGCGCCGTTGTAGTCGGGGTTGCGCGGATAGCCGAGTTCCTCTCCGGCCTCGATGAAGGCATCGACGATCTCGTGGCGCTCGTACATGTCGGCCACGTTCATCGGCCCGCCGTCCCCGCGGTACTCGTCGCCGCCGCGTTCGAAGGATTCCGCCTTGCGGAAATACGGAAGGACGTCGGTATACGACCAGCCGCGGTTCCCGAGCTGGGCCCAGACGTCGTAGTCGAAGGCCTGGCCGCGGACGTAGAGCATGCCGTTGATCGAACTCGATCCCCCCAGCACCCGTCCACGCGGGATCGGGATGGTCCGCCCCGCCAGCGCCTCGTCCGGTTCGGTCTCGAAACACCAGTTGACCTTCCGGTTGTTGAGCGTTCGGGTAAACCCGACCGGGATATGGATCCACGGGTTGGTGTCCTTGCCTCCGGCCTCGAGCAGCAGCACGCTGGTCCCCGGATCCTCGCTCAGGCGGTTCGCCATCACGCACCCGGCGGATCCTGCCCCGATGATGATGTAATCGTATGCCATCGCCTTTCCGTCCCTCCCGCTGTCGCTATCAAGGCCAGCGCACAAGACTGCCCGCAAAACGCCGGCAATGGAATTGCGCTTCGCAGGTTTCTCGTTGTCATCATGCCCCGGATGGTCGCCCCGGCGGACGGGCCGCCGCGCGAACACGGGTGACACGGCAGGCGCAAGCCGATAGGGATGGAGCCTGCAGAGCATCAGGACAGCTTGGAGGAGGAGCGCATGGCATCCGGCACACGGCTTGAGGGCAAGGTCGCGATCGTGACCGGCGGCGCCTCGGGTATCGGCGCGGAAACCGCGCGCTGTTTTGCCGCCGAGGGAGCCAGGGTCGTGGTCGCCGACGTCCAGGACGAACTCGGTGAAGATGTTGTCGCCGGGATCGCCGCGGCCGGCGGCGAGGCGGTCTGGAAGCGTCTCGACGTGGTCGATGCCGGAGCCTGGGAGGAGATAGTCGCGGACACGGTCTCGCTGTGGGGCGGGCTGCACGTGCTCGGCAATATCGCCGGCGTGTCCGGCCGCGATCCGGCGATGGCGCTGCAGACCACGATCACGCCGGGACCGACCATCGAGGACACCACGCCCGAGATCTGGGAGCGGGTGATGTCGGTCAACGTGACCGGCGTCTACCTGGGGACCAGGGCCGCGATACCGCCGATGCGCAGTTCCGGCGGCGGGTCGATCATCAACATCTCGTCGATTTGCGGTCTGGTCGGCAGTTTCGGCAACGCCGTCTACCACGCTTCCAAGGGAGCTGTACGGATCTTCACCAAGGCGACGGCGGTCCAGCATGCAGTTGACGGTATCCGGGCGAATTCCATCCACCCGGGTTTCGTCGACACGCCGATGACGCGACCGGGCCATTCGAACAACGAGGTCGCCCGGGTCCGGCTCGCCGCCACACCGCTCGGTCGCTTCGGAACGCCGCGTGACATAGCGCTCGGCTGCCTGTATCTCGCGGGCGACGAGTCCTCCTGGGTCACCGGCAGCGAACTGGTGATCGACGGCGGCGTGACAGCGCAGTAGGCCTGTCGCCCCTTACATGACAGGAGTCGGAGAATGATCAGCAAGTTTACCACCGTCTATGCCGGTCACGTCGACCTGCCGGATATCGGCCAGCACACAACGCCGGCGAACGAACGTCGCTACGACAACGACCACCTGGCCAGCGTCTTCGCCAAGACCGAGAACATCGCGAAGACCATGGACGCCTGCGGCTACGAAATGCTGTGGCTGGCCGAGCACCATTTCCAGCACGAGGGCTACGAGGTCATTCCGAACATCCTGATGATGGCGGTCCATCTCGCGCATGTCACACCCAGGCTCAGAATCGGCTGCGGCTTCAACATCACCCCGATGTGGCATCCGCTGCGTCTGGCCGAGGACTTTGCCACCGCCGACGTGCTCACCGGGGGACGGACCGTCTTCGGCGTCGGCCGCGGCTACCACACCCGCGAGGTCGAGACCTTCGGCGCCCCGATGCAGGACCAGACCGCCAACCGGGACCTGTTCGAGGAACAGGTCGAGATCATGTTCAAGGCCTTCAATCAGGAGTCCTTCTCGCACCGGGGCCAGCACTACACCCTGCCGCCACGGGTCCCCTACCGCGGCTACGAGCTTGAGGAAATCACCCTGGTGCCGCGTCCGGTCAACCTGCCGGTGGAATGCTGGCAGCCTGTGGTCAGCGCCAACCCGCGCGGGCTCGACTTCATGATCCGTCACGGCATCAAGGGTGCGGTCGGCGGGGGTGCTGCGACCATGTCGGACGGTCCGATTCAGGCCTACCGGGATGCCGCCGCCCGCGCCGGCCAGGAGCTGGCACTGGGCGAGAACCTGACCGTGGGCATTTTCTGCCACCTCGCCGACACGCCGGAGCAGGCGCTCGAGGAAATCACGCCGCTCTACGAGGAACACGTGAAGATGTTCGGGCCGCTCGGCTTTGTTCCCGGACTGACACCGGAGCAGGTCTCCATCACCCAGGGTCGAGGCGGCTGGTACGAGGCCGGCGTACCGCGGGTGCAGCACTTCATGGATCTCGGCGCCTGGTTTGCCGGAACCGCCGAACAGCTGGTCGAGCACCTGAAGACGCTGGAGGCGCGCTACCCGGGAATGGAGCTGATCAACCTTTCGTGTCCGATGGGAACGCCGGAGCAGATGATGCTCGAGCAGTACCACCGGGTGGCGGAAGGAGTGATGCCCGCGTTCCGCAAGCCGGCGTCGGCAGCAGCGGAGTAGGCGGCCGGGACCGCGAGGTCTCCCGGGAAGTCATTCCCGCGGGAGGACACCGCGGCCCGTGTATCCGCCCGGCCCGACAGGGGAGGCAAACGGCTGATCATGGGCATCAAGCTCGTCATCGCGGTCACCGACAGCGACTGGTTCAGCCACCTGCGACAGCGCCCGGACCTTCGCGAGGTCAATTTCTGGTCGCCCTCGCCGCGGGCCTTCAAGGCCTGCGGCCGGGCGAACTGTTCCTGTTCAAGCTGAAGGCCACTCGTCCAGCGATCGTCGGTGGCGGCATGTTCGTCCACGCCAACCTGCTGCCGTGTTCGCTCGCATGGAAGGCGTTCGGCGCATCGAACGGCGCCGGGTCCGCAGACGAGATGCGCATGCTCATCTCCATACGTCGCAAGGCGGACCAGAGCGACCGCAGTGACTTTGTCATCGGCTGCCGCATCCTGACCCGGCCGTTCTTCCTCGACGAACCCGACTGGATCCCGGTGCCGGCGAACTTCCCGCCCGACATCATCAGGTTCAAGACCTGCACGACCGACCGCGGCACCGTGTGGAGTCTTTACCTGGAACGCTATCCAATGCTCACTGCCCCACGGAGTATGATCAACCGCAGCCTGGCCCGGTGTTTCGCTTCGGGATGAGACGGGGGGAGGGTGGTCCGCAGCGAAGGTTCTTCCAGAGTCGGCACCGGCGGGGAATTACGGGCGGAAAGGGTCTGCATCGAGAACATCTTGCCCTCGTGTGGGGCAGAACGACCAAGATCAGGGGTGCTTCGCGTCGAACCGACGTCTGCGATGTCGAAGTGCAGACGCAGACGGTGACTCTTGAACGAACCCGGTTCGGCAGACGACTTTCATGCTGATAACCGAGGCCCTACCAGTGACTTCGGGCTTCTGACCAGATTCGAGCAATATCGTGGTTGTCGACCTGGTGTCTGATGACAAGCCATGAGACGCCGAACTCTCTGGCCAGCAGATCGATGTCATCTGCCAGGATGACGTGCGAGGATATTCTGTTCCGAATTGCATGAGCCGGGACCAGAAACTCGGCCGCAAAGGCCCGGCCACGTTGTTGTCGCCAAGATCGGGCTCTGGTCAACACGGAGCTTGGTTCTGAAGCCACCCGGACATCAGCCAGAGCACGACAAAACAGGAATCGCCGGCTGCTTGCCCTCTTCGCCGAAAAAGCGAATGTGAATTTCCCGTCATCAACGCGGGAGATCACGCCCTCCAACATGTGCAAGTTGCCGAGAGATGTGGGACGTGTTGCCTTCTCTACCTGTTCCGGAGGTTCCCCAAGTGCACGTGCCAGAGTATCCCACGTGGGTAACGGATCGTTGCCAAGTTCCAGTGACTGGCGCAGACTTCGCGCCAGAGCATATCCCTCCTTCCAGGGATTGGGCGGCACCTGTATTCCGGCATCGGCATACCACGTCAACTCAGCGTCTGGATCCGATCGAGTTTCAGACACAAACCCGTTGTGCAGAACCTCGGTCACGATCCTCTTGAGACCGAGGCTGTTTCGTCTTGCACGTCCGACGGCTTTCCGAAAGTCGGCGATGTCTGCGATGAGGTTCTTCGCTGAAAAAACAGCCGCCGCTTCTTCAAGAGCATCCCCCGTCAGGACTTCGCCCAAACGCGCGACAGACGCGAGTGCATCGTCGTTCAGTGCGTACGGATCCCAACCAAGTCCGCCTGCCGTCTTGCAGAATTCGGTTTCCTCTTTGTCAGCAGACTGAATTGCCGACCAGTCCTGTTCCAGCAGTGTATTGTGAATGTGGAACTCATGAAGGCGAGCGATCACACTGTCGATCAGGTTTGCGCAACTCTTGTGCCAGGATGCTCTGTCGATCCACGTCCAACCCTGCTCAAGACTTGCGTGACGGAACCAGTTGGGATCGTCGCGCTTCCACACGAGACGCACCAGATGTCCCGAAGAGACAATCTGCAGGTCAGGATAGCCATATCCTTCCCGACCGAACCTCAGGGAATGTCGACGATCAAATTCCCGATCGTTCTCCTTGTCGGGGTTTTCAAACTCGTACAGGAGAAACCACCAATTGCTGACCAGCCATTCGGCGAGCGGGTAAAGTGAAACAAAGACCATGTCTCGAATCGTTCTGGAACGTTCATCGAGCACCCTGGTAATGGTCGACTCTCCCACGTGGATGCGAAGGGATGCCCAGGTCGCCGCCAGTTCAGGGCCCTCAACTCCATGCGCACTCATCCAGTCAAATTCGAACTCGATGCGTGTCCCGGCATCCCTAAACACCATCCGACCACTCCGGCCCGTCCAGTGGATACCCCTTGTAGGAGCCTGTCGTGCGGTTGACTAGCCGTCCTTCGTAGCAGGGCTTTGCGGTCCCGGTCCATTTGCGGATCCAGAATGCTGCACCGGCGCTCAGAATTCCGCGCGACGGTATTACGAAACTCCCGGCCTACAAGCAGGCTGGCAATCCGAAGGCGCGTGCCCAGCACTTCCGATCTGCCTTCCAACTCGCGCAAACCGAAGTCGGCGTCTTCGCTGGCCTAATGACGCCCAAGCAGGAGCCTGTGGACACACAGGCCGTACGGACCGCCGTCGAGTCGTTCGACCATCAAGGGGAAGAGAACGTCCTTGCAGCGCTCGACGCTGTGAGGGCTCTTCTCGACGACGAACACAAGCTCCGCCCGGGTGCGTGGCGTGAGAGCCAGGAGAATTTCTGCAAATTCGTCCCATGGGACCGTGTTGGCTCTTCGCTCTTTTCTGGCGGGCGCAGGACCACGCGCCGCAAGCTGGGCGGCCAGACCCTCGACTTCATCGAAGGGAACCACGGCGACGACGTCACCGACGAGGATCGACAGCTTCTCAAGGACTTGAAGGACACAGTACCAAGAGAGCCCAGGGACGAGGAAGTCGAGTTCTTCGCAAGGTGGCAGGACCGGCTGAACCACCCGCACGCCATACGTATGTTCAAGGCTTGGCACCGGCGCCTCTTTTCCAAGGAGGTCATCAGCCACGATCTCATGTCGGCGTTCGCGGACGGCTTCGAGGCATTGATCATCGCGGGCTCAGACAAGCTCCCCGACATGGACGATCCGCGTGTTCTCGTTCGTACCACCCAACACAACAAGGCGATTTTCTGGGAGCGGCTTGATGCCGGCGTCCAGAAACTCTTTCGGTTCGAGCTCCGGTGTTTGCGCGGCCATCTCGGCTCTCGTGTCGAGTGGGACCTCGACGCGTGCTTCGCTCATCATGCCGTTGATCTGGTCAGCTCCGCCGATGGACGAAAGATTGATCTCGAGCTCTATCTTGTCGAAGCTCGAGAACTGGAGGATTTGGGCGGCCTCAGGGTTCCTCCCAAGTCCGCACCGCGAGTAAAGGCAACCTGGCAGCCTGGACTGAGGCCAAAGAACGAAACCATAAGTCTTGCCTTGCCCGATGACGTTGAGGCGCTCGCGACGGCGGCGAGGAGCGAAGTCGGTGTGTTCCGCAGGCAGTTTTTCGCGCCGCAGTCGAGTGCTGATGAGACCCGGATCACTTCGACGACCCTGAACGATACGAATTCGGTAACTGCTCACCCCCCTTCCGGTGAGTTGCGTTTTGCATGCCAATGGCGCCGGGAACGTCGGCTGGCTGTGGGTTCTGGTGCGTTGATCTGACCGTGTCTTCCCTTGAGGTGGTTGTTCTGGCTGTCATGTCGGGGCGCTGACGATTCCGTTTGACACCATGGAACGGGCGCTCTATGTCTGCTCCCGGATGGTTCGGGGACGGCGTTTGCGATGGGCGCATGGTATGGTTCAAAGGCGACGATGGGGCTCAGTCAGGCCATTGTCAGCCTGATGCCGCCCCATCGCGTGTATCTCGAAACACACCTGGGGGGCGGTGCGATCATGAAGCGCAAGCCCCCGGCACTGCGCTCGATCGGCATTGACCTGAATGCCCGGTCCATCAGGACGTTTTGCTGCGACCATGAGGTGGAACTGGTTCACGGCTGCTGCCACCGGTTCCTGGCCGACTACCGGTTCGAGGGGGACGAACTGGTCTACAGTGATCCGCCCTATCTGATGAGTACCCGCAAGTCGCAGCGTCGCTACCGGTATGACTACACCGACGCGGATCACGAGGCCCTGCTTGAGTTGCTCAGGGGCCTGCCCTGTTCGGTGATGGTGTCGGGCTACCCCTCGGCTCTTTATGAGAGGGTTCTGGCGGACTGGCACAGCGTGTCGGTTCAGGTGATGAACCAGGCCGGGGTGGTGACGGAGAAGATCTGGTTCAACTTTGCCCCGGGCCGGGTGCACTGGCACAGCTGTGCGGGCCGGAACTTCACCGATCGTCAGCGCATCAAGCGCAATGCGGCCAGCTGGGCGCGGCGCTACCGGGCGATGCCGCCGGGCGAGCGCCTCGCCGTGCTGGCGGCGGTCATGGCGGTGGAGGCCGCGTGATGGCCACGGTGAATGCGGCCTCTCTGCGCGATGAGTTCGAGGACGCCAAGGCCCGCATCGAGGCATTGCGCGCGCACGGCAAGATGTCCGCAGAAGTCGATGCCGTGGTCCGCCTCCTCGTCACCCTGTTGGGTATCCTGATCACCGTCCTGTTGGAAAGGACGACCCGCAAGGGGTCGAAGAACTCCAGCCTCCCGCCGTCGCAGACGGACAAGGATGAGACTGCACGGCGCGACGCCAGCAGCCCCAAGGGCGCGAAGCAGAACCTGCAGACCGGCACCGGTCTGCGCAAGACCACCATCGAGGAGACGGTCACCGTCGAGGCCTGCGAGGCCTGCGGCGGCGACCTCGCAGACGTCGATGCGATCGACCGGGAACGCCGCATCCTCTACGACATCGTGTTCGAGGTCGTCGAGCGCCGCGTCGATGCCGAGGTCAAGGAATGCCCCGCATGCCGGGCTCGCACCAAGGGGCAGTTCCCCGACACCATGCCGGGCCCGCTGCAGTACGGCGTCGGCCTGCAGGCCTTCGTCATCACCCTGCTGATCGCCCACATGCTGTCCCTGCGCCGTGCCGTCGCACTGGTGCAGGCAATCTCGGGCCTCAGGCTCTCCGAGGCCACCTGCCTGGGCTACGTGCGCCGCCTTCATGACGCCCTCGCATCATGGGAACACGCCGCCATCGCACACCTGCTGGAACGCCCCGCCCTGCATGCCGACGAAACCGGCTTCCGGGTCGACGGCAAGACCCAATGGCTCCATGTCGTCACCGACGGGGCTGTGACCCTGAAGTTCATGCACCGCAAGCGCGGCAAGGAGGCAATCGAGAAGATCGGCATCATCCCACGCTACACCGGCACCCTGGTGCACGACTGCTGGGCATCGTACTTCGCCTACGACCAGTGCAGCCATCAGCTCTGTGGGGGCCACCTCCTGAGGGAACTGACCTTCATCGTCGACTCCAACGGCTTCCGCTGGGCACGCCTGATGAAGAAGCTGTTGCGCGAGGTCTGCCACAGGGTCAACAGGAGCGACACCAGGACCCTGAGCGAGGCCGCGTGTCGGGCCGTGCGCAAGCGCTACCGGACCATCCTGACCCAGGGGGGCAACGAGTTGCCCGTCATCCCGCCGAAGCCGAAAGGAAAACGCGGACGGATCGCGAAGTCCGACGCACACAACCTCCATGAGCGCCTGGCGAAGCACGAAGAGTCCGTCCTGCGCTTCACCCGCGAGCCGCACACCAGCTTCACCAACAACACCGGCGAGCAGAAGATCCGCATGGCAAAGGTCAAGATCAAGGTGTCGGGATGCTTCCGAACCCAGCTCAACGCCGAAGCCTGGTGCCGGATCTCGAGTTACCTGAGCTCAATGGCCGCTCTCGGATACAACCCTCTCGTCGCCATCCAGATCGCCCTCGCCGGAAATGCCGCCAAAATGATCAACCTGCATGACACACAAACCGAACTCGGAAAGGGGTGAGCAGTTACGGACACGGAGGCATATGAACAGCTCAGGGGTTCGATAACGATCATGGGTCCCGACATGTTGAAGACCTGGATGGAGTTCGGCTCCATGATCGTCTGGGGCGTGGCGATACTTGTCGGTTTGGTGTTGTGGGGTCTGTACTCCTCGCGCCTGGGCCGCCGGATGCGGTACGCGGGCAGCGCTGTGACGATCGCGCTCGCGGGCTCTGTGAGTTTGCTCGCACCGGGTTGGGCAGTTGCGTTGTTCGGTCAGGAGCCAGTGGGCGCCTCTCTTGCAGAATCGATGGTGGCCAGCGTCGAAATCGGGATTATGGCCACCTGGATTACTGTTTGCGTTGTCAGCCTGGTCTATTCGTTGCTTTTTCGAAAGCTTCCGAACCGCCGGACACGCATCGCCGGAGGTATTGCCATGTCCCTGGTCGTCGTCGTGGTGAGCTATCATGCTCCGGATTGGCTGTTCTTGCTGGGCTGATCACGTGCTCCCGGTCTGCGGCCACGGTTTGCACGATGGCCGACTCTTCTCCGGAGACGGTGTCCAGAGGACTGTGCCGCATCGCGAATCACACCCGTCGTCCAGCCTCTGCACGCCGGGCCAGACGGCAAAGCCGTCACAGCACGCCACGACTGTCACGGATGGGCAGCGTGCTGTCCCCTATCCTCCAGCACTTTGGCCTCAGTGCTGTCCGCAAGCGCGGTTCCGCTTCGAAGTCTTTTGGCCCTGTGGATAAATCGAAATACCGTCCAACCTGAGCCTGGAACTCGTCGCCGCTGTTCCAGTATCCGACATTGACAAATGACCTGTATTTTCCCTTGCACCCTGTCATCGGCCACGTGATCCAGCCGAACTCTGCAGCGGAGTGTTCTTCGCCGAGGAACTCTCCAATCAGGCCGTTACGGTCATTGACCACAGCCGACATTCTCCAGAAATCCAGGAACTCGTTAACCATGTCCGGCTTGATCTTCCAATGTATGATGACAATGATCATGAGAGCAGATTCCGTTCAGGTTGAACCGTATCCGGCGTGGCGGCAGTCGTTGGCGTACTCGTCGGGTTCGACGCCCTCCAGCAGCACACCGATGGCTGCCCACAGGGCGCTGACGGTTCGGGCGGTCGCCTTGCGAGGCAGCGCCTCGAGTTGGACGAAGAGCTGCTCGATCGGGTTCAGGTCGGAGGAGTACGGCGGCAGACAGACGAACTCGGTGCCGCGCGCCTCGATGGCTTGGCGGATCCCGTCGACCTTGTGCGCCGAGAGGGTGTCCATGATCATGATGTCGCCCGGCTGGAGGGTCGGCGCCAGCATGTGTTCGACAGAAGCCCGGAACACTTCCCCGTTCATCGGGCCGTTCGGCGCCAGAGGCGAGACCACCACCGGCTGGCGCAACCCGTCCACGAAGGTGGGTGTGATCCAGTGGCTGTGCGGCACCGCGCTGACCAGCCGCTTGCCCCGCGCCATCGCGTCGAGGCCCAGGTCTCGTCAAGGAAGACCAGCCACTCCGGCGTGAGCCGACACTGCACCGCCAGGTCCGCACGCGCCTGTTCGGCCGCGAGCGCTGCTATTTTGACGCTGATCCCGTGCCAGCAGAACAACCGCCAGATCGACACACGGCTCGGTGCCGCCCCGGCCGGGCCCAGCGCCGCGCAGATCTCGTCCAGCGTCAGGTCCGGCTGCCCCTCCGGCAACGCCAGGATGCGCGGCACATGCGCTTGCGTCGAACCTGAATGCCGGTTTCCGCCCATTGGCGCTGCCCTCACGCTGCCAGTCCGCCGTCACCGCTGTTGGATCTTGCTTCCTGAACTCGGGCTCACCCCGAACCGCTTGCCGACGGCGCGGATCGTGCCGCCCGCTTCCACCGCTTCTACCAAACGGACACGCAGGTCATCCGAAAATGGTCGCGCCAGGGCTTGCCTCCGGCGACACTACGTCTGCCGTGACTTCTGCCATACACCCCTACATCCGGCAATGTGGCATACCGACTGCGCCTTCGATCCTTTACGCTCGAACCCTGCTCCAATGGCGCCGTCCCGATTCCGTTTATCTCGCCGACCCCAAACCGTTTGTCGTCCGAAAGGAGAGCGCGACCGGCGGCGGCAAGCGGAGGCGGCCCGGCCGGATGGGAGGGATCGCGAAGAAGGAGTCCTAGCCGGAGGGGATGGGCCCGGAGCCGGCCAGGTCAGGACGATCCACCGGATTCGGAACGTCGAGAGGCGCGGCAATCGCCGGGGAAGGCGATTTGTAGTACATATCCTCCCATGCTTCGCCGGATCATGGACACCGAGTCTCCTCATCAATCGGACGGTCGCGCCAGTCTGGCCACCGGTTCCCCGGGCCGGCTTCGGAGCACGGCGCAGGGTCGAATGGCGGCGCCGCCCGGCGAGGTGCTTGAGGCGGACCGCAGCAGGTGCTGCACTTGATGGATCGGCCGCGTCTGCGCCCGGAATGCCCCGCGGGGAGCGAACCGCCGGGCGGGCCGCCGGAGCTGCCGCCGCAAGAGCGAACCGACCGTCTCGACCCCGAAGGAGGGCGGTTGAGCGCGGCACGGGAGGAGCTGCGGGAGGTCTTCGGCTTCGAGGGATTTCGCCCCGGCCAGGAGGCCGTGATCGAGACGCTCCTCCACGGCCGCCATGCGCTCACCGTGATGCCGACGGGCTCGGGCAAGTCGCTCTGCTTCCAGATCCCCGCCCTGCTCATGGACGGGCTCACGGTGGTGGTGTCCCCTCTGATCGCCCTGATGCAGGACCAGGTGTCCGCGCTCAGGCTGGCGGGCGTGGCAGCCGACTGCATCAACTCCGCGAACGACAGGAGCACCAACGTGGCGGCCTGGCGCCGGGCGGCGGCGGGCGGGACGCGGCTTCTCTACATGGCACCCGAGCGGCTGATGACGGAGCGCATGCTGAGGGCGTTGGCCCGGCTCCCGGTGAGGCTCTTCGCCATCGACGAGGCCCACTGCATCTCACAGTGGGGCCCGGCCTTCAGACCGGAATACGAAGGCTTGTGCCAGCTGCGCGACCTCTTCCCCGGTATCCCCATCGCGGCGCTGACGGCGACCGCCGACGAGGTGACGCGGAACGATATCGTGGACAAGCTGTTCGGTGGACGGGCCGAGCAGTTCGTGCTCGGGTTCGACCGTCCCAACATCAGCCTCGCGGTGGAGATGAAACGTGACTGGAAGCGCCAGCTCACGAGTTTCATCGCCCGTCACGAGGGCGAGTGCGGCATTGTCTACTGCCTGTCCCGCCGCAAGACCGAGGAGACCGCGGCCATGCTGGCGGCGGACGGGGTGCGCGCGCTGCCCTATCACGCCGGAATGGAGAAGGAGGAGCGGGAGGCGCACCAGAACATATTCATGACCGAGCCGGGCGTGGTGATCGTCGCCACCATCGCCTTCGGCATGGGGATCGACAAGGCGGACGTGCGCTACGTCTTCCATACCGATCTTCCGGGCAGTGTGGAGGCGTATTACCAGGAGATCGGACGCGCGGGGCGGGACGGCGGTCCGGCCGAGGCGCGCATGCTCTACGGCCTCGAGGACATCAGGATCCGGCGCCAGTTCATCGAGGACGAGGATGCGGGGCCCGACCGCAAGCGCCGGGAGCACAAGCGCCTCGATGCCCTGCTGGGCTACTGCGAGGCGCCGGCCTGTCGACGGGTGGCTCTGCTGGAGTATTTCGGGGAGGAGATCGAGCCGTGCGGCAACTGCGACGTATGCCTGGATCCGTCGGAGCGCGTGGACGGGACCGAGGATGCGCAAAAGATCCTTTCGGCTGCGTACCGGTCGGGCCAGCGCTTCGGGGCCGCGCACTTGATCGACATCCTGCGGGGGACCGGGACCGACAAGATCGCGCGGTTCGGCCATGACCTGATTCCGACCTTCGGAGTGGGCGCGGACCGCGGCAAGAACGAGTGGCGCTCGCTGATCCGCCAGATGGTGGCGACGGGGTTGCTGCGGATCGACATCGGGGGCTACGGCGGGATCGGGATCACGGAGAAAGGGCTGGGCCTGTTGCGCGGCGACGGCGAGTTCCTCTACCGCGAGGACACGATGATTGCGCGCACGCCCGCGAAGGCGCGTGGTTCCGGCGCGGCCCGCGGCGATGTGAAGGAAACGCCCCTGGCCGGCGGAGACACGGCGCTGCTGGGCGCTCTCAAGGCGCTGCGCCTGGAAATCGCGCGGGAGCGGGGCGTACCGGCCTACATCGTGTTTCCCGACCGCACGCTGATCGACATGGTGCGCCGCCGCCCGCGCACCGAGGCGGAGTTCGCCAAGGTCAACGGCGTGGGTGCCGCCAAGCTGAAGGAGTTCGCCTTGCCGTTCCTGGCAGCCATCGCGGCCACGGCGGCAGACGGGGATGACGACGGGGTTGCGCACGAGGGCGTGCCATGACGCGCGAGATCGTCATCACCTAGTGTTCTGTCCCGCCAATACGCGCAGATAGACGTTCGAGCTTGGCGAAGATCGACTCTGCCGTCGCGACCCAGATGAAGGGCGAAGAGGAGGCATTGTATTGTGCGATGAAGCTCTCAATCGTGTTGACGAGCTGAGCGACGCTGTCGAACGAGCCGCGCTTGATGGCCCGTTGGCTGATGAGGCCGAACCAGCGCTCGACCTGATTGAGCCATGAGGCGGAAGTCGGCGTGAAGTGAAGATGGTAGCGCGGTCTGTTCGCAAGCCAGGCTTTGACCTTCGGGTGCTTGTGGGTCGCATAGTTGTCCACGACGAGATGGATGTCGAGTTCGGGCGGCGTCTCGCGGTCGATGAGCCGCAGGAAGGCGAGAAACTCCTGATGGCGATGACGCCTGGAGCACTTGCCGATCACCGTGCCGGTCGCCACATCGAGGGCGGCGAACAGCGTCGTGGTTCCGTGTCGAATATAGTCATGGGTATAACCCTCGACATAGCCCAGTCCCAGCGGCAGCGTGGGCTGAGTGCGATTGAGCGCCTGGATCTGACTCTTCTCATCGACACACAACACCATCGCGTTGTCCGGGGGGTTGAGATAAAGGCCGGTCACATCGCGCACCTTCTCGATGAAAAACGGGTCGCTGGACAGCTTGAAGGTGTCGCTCAGGTGGGGCTTGACACCGAACAGGGAGAACCAGCGCTGCACGGTGCTCTTCGACACGCCCTGAGCCTGGGCCATCAGCCGTACGCTCCAGGCACTGGCGTTGTCGGGTTTTTCCTGCAAGGCACGGCTGATGAGTTCTGCCACCTTTTCATCGTCATAGGTGCGTGGCCGCCCTGGGCGAAGGTCGTCATGCAGTCCCTGAACGCCGCGCTCGATAAATCGTCGCCGCCATTTGCCCACCGCCGAGGGCGAGGCGTCCAGTCGCTCGGCCACCGCCGAATTGGTCAGTCCCTGAGCACAGGCGAGAACGATACGGGCCCGTTGGACCAGACCGTAGGGCATCGAGGTGGACTGCGACACAGCGGTGAGTTGTTCGCGTTGCTCGCCGGTGAGCACCAGCGGGGGAAGGTGTCGTCCGCGCGGCATCGAAGGGCCTCCCATTGCTCGTGAGGCTGACAGCATAATGCACGTACTTGCGGGACGCTGCACTAGTTGGTCGGCAATTTCCGGCGACAAAGGGTAAGCCAGTTCCTGGGTTCGTGCCTTATGCACAGTTCGAATTTCTCGAAGGTCCTGAAAGGCCTCCACCGTTCGACCCAAGGCGTGAAGTGCAAGTCCACGAATATGGTGCGCTTGATGCCGAGATAGTCGGGTACTGCCGTGTTCGTACATTTCAAAGAATTTCGTCGTGTACTGGACCGCCTCATCGAAGGAACGGAGACGGTGCGCTCTAAATCCCTTAATCAGCCATGGGCCCGCCATGTCAAAGTCGCGCTGGTAACGTATAAATCCTGAAATATCCATAAATACGGATATCGCGTCGATTCCTCTAACTGCTTCCAGGTATCCGCGCACTTTGGGTTTGTCATTTGGAGAGATAGTCCCGATATGAAGAGCGGGATAGTGCCTCTCATCCAAGTATCCGCTGTCGGAGGATACGAATACGCTCTTTTGGGAGGCCGCGATATGGATAGGGCTCGTGATCCGTCGGATCTTGAAGTCTGCATCGCGGATGCCAGGGTGTTGGCAATCCAACATTATGACTCGTCCGCTCTCTTCTCTTCGTTCTGCGTCCACCCCACAGGCGAAGTACATGGCAATACCAAAGATCCCTGGTGAAGTCGATCTGATTGGTCTTACCGCCACGGTGCTGGATGTCGCAAAGAACCTCGAAGTCATCGCTCTTGTCGGTGAAGCTCTTGGCGCGATCCACCATGTGCTTCTTATAGGACACTATGTCGAACCCACCGTCACCTCGTTCAAGTGCATGCTCTCGATAGAGCCCGGAGCTGATCTTCTCATAGCAGGCTGGCTCGCCACGAAATATCCGGTCGTCGTTGGTAGACCTTCCGACTAAACGTTCGATGGCTTGGATGGTCCGAATAATGTCGCGTGCCATTGCTCTGTATCCGTCCGATGGCGGCTGAGGGTCCGCTAGTCAGTCTCCGGCTGGTTGTATCTTGGTTTACAAACGCCGTCCGCAATTGGAACTCGCAGATACGGTAGACGCAAGGGAAGCGAGCCTCCATTGGATACCTTGACCTTAACCTTCGCGAACTGGCGGCGGACGTGGACCCCTTCGGTCTTGACTCGAGCGCGCAGTCCCCTGAACTCTGCCGCATCCAATCCGGTGTCTTCGGCACCGTCTGCACTGGGAAATACATAGCCGGCGTGATACGCCACAGGCTGAATTGTCGTGCGCAGCTCTGCCTCTTCGGTCGTCATCGTTACCCGGATCTGCTCCACCCGCCGCCACTTCTTCACCTTGAGCACCAGCGCACCGTCGAGTAGGCGCAGCCCCGAGACGTTCATTCCTGTCGCGCGCACCAACGGCCCCATCGGATCTCCCGATTCCACGACCACCGCCTTGTGCATCTTCTCGTCGATCCAGAACGGCTTGAACCTGCTTCTCTCCGGCGGGTCCTCCCAGGCGAGCAGGCCCCATCGGACCGCCTCGAGGTCGGCTTCAGCCTGAGCGCACAGAGCGAACCCCGCCGACTCCACGACCGGCGGCGCGGCGCCGTGCGCCAGCCAGTCCGCCTTGTAGTCCGGGTTGGACCTCAGCGCGTGCCAGTCGCCAACGGGACCCCGGATTTCCATGCTCTTCTCCATTGCGAACTCCCGCATTCCAACAGCTCGCACTCGCCCACCGTCAACGCTTTCTCCGCCGAGAGGCAGAATCTG
>Ga0209022_1000367_pt1 | contig 58404 bp, 61 predicted proteins | sample PinacodermPK_FD_187300 | JGI IMG/M metagenome (GOLD analysis project Ga0209022, IMG submission 187300) | Host-associated microbial community of the marine sponge Aplysina aerophoba from Gulf of Piran - sponge pinacoderm, lysed by proteinase... | ecosystem: Host-associated > Porifera > Sponge >... | reverse complement strand
GGCAGCGGCCCGCTGTACGCGGCAGCCGCCACCTCGGCGCGAGCCTGAACTACGGGTTCGCCCTCATCGCTGCTCATCGGCCGCCTCTGCCACGATGCGGCCCATCGCTGCGTACATCGTGGTGCCCAGGGTGGTCCACGCCCGGGTCACCGCATCCGGCCGGGGCTGGTCTTGAGGACGGAAGCAGCGGGGACAGTGCCTGAGGCCTTGGACGCCAAAGAGGTCAAACGCTGAGACGATCCCGTCGACCACCGTCGGAACGTGCGCCCTGATCGGAGCGTCGTCGGTGTCGGGGCGTTCAATGCTCTCCACAACCGCCATGTGGCCGCCTCCCTCTTTGTTCTGTCGTGCGCTCTGGCCGTGGTGGCCGCTCCGCTTGGCTCTACGGCTCAGATCACCAGGGATCACAAGTAAACCCTGTCCGGTCCTTTCCGGCAATTTCGGTGCCCAACTGGCTCCATGCTCCCCAGCCTGTGAGACAGCGCCCAACGGGGTTGATGGGCAATCCCTCTCCGATCACGCTCCGTCGTCTACCAGCGTCGCGCGCGAACCCGCCGAAGTGGCGGACCGGGTGCTCGTCCGGCGACGGCTTCGGGCACTCTCACTGGACGTCCACCTCCGCCAATCTCGATGCCGAGAAGGGCATGGCGAATCGCGGACGAGCGACACAGGACGGCGAATCCCCAGGGCCTGTGACACCAAGCGTGGCGTTGGAGTGGCATGCACAACCCCTAGCACTCGGGAGCCGGTCATTGCGGGTCGACGTTGGTGTAGGGGGTTGGGTCGGGGGGTCTTGGGAAGGCTTGCTGCATCTCTTGGCGTAGCTGGTCGAGCTGGTCGGAGGCCTTGTATTTGCGGCCTCTTCCTGCTCCGGTGGGCACGAGCAGGTCGGCGCTCACCAACGCTCCCAGGTCCCGCGAGGCTGCGAGGTCGCTGAGGGAGTCGCCATAGCTCTGGTCCACGATGTGGAGATAGGTCGACCGACCGAAGGAGCGTCCGTACGCGGCATCCATCAACGGTCCTACCGTCCGGTCAGAGAGCCGATGCTTCCGAGCCAGATCCTCGCAAGCCGCCCACAGCGCCTCCGTCCAGTCAAGACGCCACCGGGTCCTGTACGCCTGCCGCAGATGCGCGGTCAGGCACCACTCGATCCACGGTCGGGTGCTGCGGCCCGGCGACCAGGACCCGGCCGCTGTGTCCTGGAGCGCCCGGTAGTACTCCGACGTGCGCCGCCCCAGGTCCTCCTCGATGCTCATGAAGTGCGGATGCCTGGTCGCCTGGGCCAGCACGAAGCTCTGCAGGCAGCGTGCCATTCGCCCGTTCCCGTCCTCGAACGGGTGTATCAGAGTCAGGTTCAGGTGCGCCATGGCTGCCTTGACCAGAGGATCCAGGCCACCCTGGTTGACTTGGTGCACCAGCTCGTCGATCAAGGGCTCAAGGTCGTCACGACCCGGAGCCGTGTAGACGACCTCACCGTCATTGTTGCGAACCCACACGGCGCCCTTCCGCCACTTGCCCGGCCGTTTCCCCAGGTCGTAAGCCATCATCAGGTAATGGAGCGACTTGAGCAGGGTTGCGTCCATGACCGGCGGAGGCTCGTCGTCCTCTTCGGTGAGCGCGAGGACGTAGGTCATCGCGTCACGGCAAGCAGCGATGGCCCGCGGCGTGTCGGCGTCCAGATGGGGAACGTCCTCACCGTCGAGAACGGCCGCGGTCTCAGCGACGGTCGAGTGGAAGCCCTCGATGGAGGTGGAGCCATGCACGGCCCGAGCCATCATGACGCGGCTGAGCGTCCCATACCACCGTCTCGGCCTGAACAGGTAGGACTGCAAGCCGTCGTGGCACGCCCGGACGTCGGCCAGCACTCTGTTGTCCAACGCCGTGAGGGTCGGGGGCTGGTAGATCATGCAGTTATGATACTATAAAGATATCAGCAGATGCTCCATTGATAGTATCGTCTGTGTGTGAGCGCCCCCGAGGACGCCTGAGCGGACCCGGAAGGGTGGTCAGACGTTGAGGAGGTCTCGGGCGCCAGTGTCGCTGGAGGGATGGCGCAGCTTCGACATGGCCCGGGCCTCGATCTGACGGATCCGCTCCCGGGTGAGGTTGAAGTGCTCGCCCACCTCCTCGAGGGTGCGGGGCTCGCCCCGGTCGAGGCCGAAGCGCAGCTTGAGGATGTCGCGCTCGCGCTCGTCCAGCGGCGACAGCAGGCGCATGATCTCATTGGGCAGCATCGTGGTGGCGGCCGTGTCGAAGGGTGAGTCGATGGACCGGTCCTCCACCACGTCACCCAACTCGGCGTCGCCGTCCTGGCGCAGCGGCTCCGACAGCGACAGCGGCTCGGACTGGAAGCGCAGCGCCTCGGTGACCTTGTCCTCGGGCATCTCCACCTCGAAGGCCAACTCCTTCAGCGTGGGGGGCCGCCCGCACTTGAGCTCCAGTCGGGAGCGGGCCTTCTGGAGGCGGGCCAGCGTGTCGCCGGCGTGCACCGGCAGGCGGATGGTGCGGCCGGTGTTGGCGATTCCCCGGGTGATGGCCTGGCGGATCCACCAGGTGGCGTAGGTGGAGAACTTGAACCCCTTGCGCCAGTCGAACTTCTCGACCGCGTGCATCAGCCCGAGGTTGCCCTCCTGGATGAGGTCCAGCAGCGGCAGGCCCGAGGCCTGGTACTTCTTGGCGATCGACACCACCAGCCGGAGATTCGACTGCACGAAGGTGCGCTCGGACTCCAGGCCCCGGCGGTCCTTGCGGCGCAGATCCCGGCGGCGGTGATCGGTGAGCGAGCCGGGAGTGGCCTCCTTGAGCTCCTTGCGGGCCGCCGCGCCGATCTCGATCTCCTGCGCGAGCCGGACCTCGTCGTCCTTGGTCAGCAGCGGGTACTGCCCGATGTCGGTGAGATAGAGGCGGACCAGATCCTCCTCGTCTCGCTCAACACGCTCCTTGACCTTGACCACTTACCCCCGCTCCGGGTCCGAGGTGCCAGCCGCGAATAATCGCCGCCCCCACGCGCCATTGACAGGTTGAACGATAACGACGTTTTGCCCGTCGCCCACCACGTCCGGCCCGCCAAGATCCGAACCCGGCAGCCAACGACGCCACAAACGGCCCCCACCGCCGCCAAATCGCGCCCGCCACAGAATCTCGGGTTGGTTGTGTGCACTAGGCGCGCAAATCTCGCACCGAGATTCTCAGGTCGCAGCCAACTAGCGGCTCGGGCTCCAGTCCCAGTCCTCGGGTCTCAGCACGGACGGTCCGACGATGCCTCCGGCCGCGGACAGAATGCCGGCGGCCGTCTCGACCGCTTCGGGCTGCCCGGCTCCGGCAGGCTGGTGCCCCATGCGATCGAGGTCGTGGCCGAGCGAGCCGGCCGCCGACGCCAGCGCCCCGTCGCAGTGGGGCGCGGCGTGCGCCACGATCTGGCGGTACGCGCCGAGGAGTTGCGGGACAAGCACCCCGCGGGCCACCGCCAGCCGCTCCGAGAGGCCCTCCAGGGCTGCGATCCCGTCCAGCGCGCCCGCCAGCGACTCGTCGGCGGGCGTGGCCTGCCGCCACGCCGACAGCCTCTCCGAGTCGGGCTGCAACCCGTCGAGCACGCCCCGGTGTGCGGCGAGGCGGCGGCTCAGCACCGCCATCCCGACCGCCGCCGCGGCGCCGGCATCGGCCGAGCCCGCCGCGGCTTCGGAGGCCCACGCGTCGACGATCTCCGACAGCCGGCCGCACACCCACCGCAGCGCCGACACCAGCCGGGCTGTCTGGACCGCGCTGTAGCCCCGGCTCACCGTCCGCGCCCCCGGCACTGTGTTCGGGCCCCCGTCGCTGGGCGGGGGGAGCCGTGGCTCATGTGCCGCCGGCCGACCGGTAGCGGTTGACGATCGGCATGCGACGGTCCCGGCCGAACGCCCGGCCCGTGAGCCGGGGACCGATCGGCGTCTGGCGGCGCTTGTACTCGGCGACATCGACCAGCCGGCACACCCGCTCCACCACGTCGGCCGGAGCGATCCCGGCCTCCTGGATCTCGGCCACCGTCCGCAGCTCCTCCACGTGGAGCCGCAGGATGGGGTCGAGCACCTCGTAGGGGGGCAGCGACTGATCGTCGCGCTGGCCGGGGGCCAGCTCCGCCGACGGCGCCTTGGCCAACACCGTCTCGGGGATGAGCTCGCCGCCGGCCTGCTCGTTGCGCCACCGGGACAGCTCGTACACCTCCAGCTTCCAGAGATCGGAGACGACCGCGAAGGCTCCGGCGGTGTCGCCGTAGAGGGTCGAGTAGCCCACCGCCAGCTCGCTCTTGTTGCCGGTGGTGAGCACCAGCCAGCCGTGCTCGTTGGCCAGCGCCATCAGCGTCACGCCCCGGATGCGGGACTGGAGGTTCTGGTCGGTGATCCCGCCGGTGTCCAACCCGCCGGCGAGGCCGGCCTCGATCATCCCGGCCAGCGCGGCGTGGCCCGGCTCGATGCCGACGATGAGGGCGTCGATGCCGAGGTTGGCGGCCAGCTTCTCGGCGTCGGTCACCGAGTGCTCGCTGGAGTGGCGCGACGGCATGAGCACGCCGTGGACATGGTCGGCGCCGAGGGCGTCGGCCGCGATGGTGGCGGTCAGCGACGAGTCCACGCCGCCGGACAGGCCCACGCAGACATCGCTGAACCCGCTCTTGTGCACATAGTCACGGGTGGCCAGCGTCAGTGCGGCCCATCGCTGGGCGCAGTGGTCGGCCGGCGCCGCCAGCGGGGCAGCCGCCGGGCGCCGGCCCGGATCCTCGGGCGCGGCGGGCGTGACCCGGGTGATCCCGGCCGGGCGCCGGGCCGCGACTGACGGCTCTACGGCCGGCAGGTCCAGATCGAAGACGTCGACGGCCTCGGAGAAGGACGCGCACCGGGCCACCACCTCGCCGTCGGCGCCGATGGCGAAGGAGCCGCCGTCGAACACGAGCTCGTCCTGGCCGCCGACCAGGTTCACGCACACCACCGCCACGCCCGACTCGGCGACCCGCCGGCCGATCACCTGCTCGCGGGCGGCCTGCTTGCCGGCCCGGAACGGCGAACCGTTGACGTTCACCACCAGCTGCGCGCCGGCGCGGGCCAGGTCGCCGACCGGGCCGTCGGGCACCCAGGCGTCCTCGCACACGGTGACCCCCACCACCGCGCCGCCGATCTCGAACAGGGGCGGCTCGTCGAAGCCCGGCCGGAAGTGCCGCATCTCGTCGAAGACGTCGTAGTTGGGCAGGTGGCGCTTCCGGTAGACGCCGCGCACCTCGCCGTTGGCGCAGACCGCCACCGCGTTGTAGGCGTCGCTGAAGCTCTGTACGCCGGCCATGTCGGGCACCGTCCGGCGGGACTCGCCGGCGCCGTCGACGAAGCCGACCACCGCCGCGCATCGGCCGGTCGCGGCCGCGACGCGCTCGAGCGCGGCCCGGCTGGCCGCGACGAAGCCGGGCCGCAGCACCAGGTCCTCGGGCGGGTAGCCGGTGATGACCAACTCGGGCAGCACGGCGACGTCAGCGCCGGCCGCCCCGGCCCGGGCCAGCGCGTCGAGGACCAGGTCGACGTTCCCGTCGAGGTCGCCGACGGTGGGGTTGACCTGGCAGACCGCCACCCTCAGCGAGGGCGCGGCGACCGGGCCGGACCCGGCTCTCTCAGCGGCGCCGGCGGCCATTGTGGGCCGCCGCGGTCAGTTGTAGCCGACGAGTGCTTCGCAGATGGTTCTCGTCAGCAGGGTGGTGACGTGGTACGGGTCGGCATTGGCGTTGGGTCTGCGGTCCTCGATGTAGCCCTTGCCCTCGCGTGCGACCTGCCAGGGGATCCGCACCGACGCACCCCGGTCCGACACCCCGTAGGAGTACTGGTCGTAGCGCTCGGTCTCATGCTCGCCGGTCAGCCGGAACTCGATGCCGGCGCCGTAGCCGGCGAGGTGCTCCTCGGGCTTGCCGGCCATTCCCAGCGCCTCGCAGGCCGCGATGATCGGCTCGTAGCTCTTGCGCATCGAATTGGTGGAGACGTTGCTGTGCATGCCCGCGCCGTTCCAGTCGCCCAGCATCGGCTTGGGCTCGATGGTCACCTCGATGCCGTGCTTCTCGGCCAGGCGGAACAGCAGGTAGCGGGCCACCCACACATGGTCGGCCACCGTGACGGTGTCCAGCGGGCCGATCTGGAACTCCCACTGGCCCGGCATGACCTCGGCGTTGGTGCCGGCGATGCCCAGACCGGCCTGGATGCAGGCGGTGGTGTGCTCCTCGATCAGCTCGCGTCCCGAGATGCGGCCCGCGCCGACCCCGCAGTAGTACGGGCCCTGCGGCGGCGGGAACCCCGCCGTCGGGAACCCCGCCGGCCAGCGGGTGACGGCGTCGAGCAGGGTGTACTCCTGCTCCAGCCCGAACAGCGGGGCCTGGTCCTTGTACTTCTCGTACACGGCCACGCACTCCGCCCGCCGATTCGTCGGATGCGGCGACAGGTCGCGGGTGAGCAGCGTCTCGCACAGCACGAGGATGTTGTCGCCGCCGCGGACCGGGTCGCCACAGGAGAACACCGGCTTGAGGACGACGTCGGAGTTGTCGCCGGTGGCCTGATTGGTGCTCGACCCGTCGAAGCCCCAGATCGGCGGCTCTTCGTCGTTGTTGACGATCTTCGTCTTGCTGCGAATCTCGCCGGCCGGCTGGTTGCCGTCGATCCAGAGGTACTCGGCTCGATAAGTCACTTCAACTCCTTCGGTAGGGCGCTGCTGGGGTCAAGTCCCGATCGAGGCTACCGGCGCGACGGCCGGGCTGGTACGTCGCCGGCGCAGACTCACGAGCGGTTGGCGGCCCACCAGTCGTCGAGCCGGGCCAGCAGCTCGTCGGGAGGCAGTTCCCCCTCGGTGCGCTTCAGTTCCAGCAGCCACCTCAGCGCCTGGCCCACGTCGGGACCGGGAGCCACCCCGAGATGGGCCATGACCGCCCCGCCGTCGATCTGGGGCCGCTCCGCCGCCTTGCGCTCGGCTTCGGCCAGCTCGGCGATGCGGCGCTCGAGGTCGTCGATCTGGCGGTGGAGGTCGGCCTCCTTCTGGAGGTTCCGGGTGGTGCAGTCCGAGCGCACCAGTTGGTTCAACCGACCCAGCAGCGGCCCCGCGTCCCGGGCGTAGCGCCTCACCGCGGCGTCGCTCCAACCCGATGCGTAACCCTTGAACCGGCCCGACAGCCGCACCAGCTCGCTGACGTCGGACACCGTCGTTTCGTCGAAGTTCAGCGCGGTCAGGCGCCCGCGGGTCATGCGGGCGCCGACGGCCTCATGATGGCGGAAGGTGACCTCGCCGTGCTCATAGCTGCGGGTGCAGGGCTTGCCGATGTCGTGGAACAGCGCAGCTAGGCGAACCACTAGGTCATCGGGCGTTTTGGCCACCACCGCGACGGTGTGGGCGAGCACGTCCTTGTGCCTGTGGATCGGGTCCTGCTCCATCCTCAGAGCGGGCAGCTCAGGCACGATCTCGGCCATGCGGCCGGAGTCGATCGCGGACCACAGCCGGGGCGCGGGTTCGTCGCCGCCGACCAGGCCGCACAACTCCGCCCGAGGGTCCACTTCCGTCATCGCGGAACAGCCTATGATCGCGCCGCACTGTTCGACCTCGTGACACCGGGGCTGAACGTAGCCTGTATGGTGGACACCTGGAGAGGAGTTCTACATGCGTTCACTGAGGCTCGGGGCCGCGATGCTGGCGCTGGCTCTGGTCGCGGCGGCATGCAGCGACGACGAGACGCCCAACGAGGCGGCCAACGGGGATCCGGTCTCCACCACGACGACTCGGGCGGCTTCAACGACGACCACCCAGCCGCTGGTGACCACGCCGACATCGGAACCGCCCGAGACCACGACGACTACCGTGGCTCCGCCCGAGGACGCCGCCGACACGACGACGACCCTGGCTCCGACAGTGAGCGTGGCTGCTCCCCCGCCGCCCGGCAACCTCAGATGCGTCGGCGGCAACGGCGACAACGAGCTCCTGGTGGAGTTCGACGCCCTCCCCAATCCGGCCGAGATCTCCAGGATCCGCACGTACCTGCAGATCGACGGCGAGCCGATCCTCACGAACGGCGAGTTCACGGTCGACCAGGTCGACACCACCCGCGACGGCGGAGCCCGCTGGGCCGCGCCGGTTCGCAGGGTCCCGGCCAATGTCCCGGTGAAGCTGTACGCGACCTCGTTCAACCAGCTCGGACAGGAGTCCGGCTGGTACAGCGTGGACGGCCTCTACACCGGAGCGGGCGCACCCTGCGGCACAGCCGCCGACATCGTGCTGCCACCCCCCACCTGCACCGCCGGCTGCGACGAGGAAGAGGGCGAGCCGGGAACCTGACCCGACAGGTCGGCGGCCCGGCCGGGGAACCAGCCAGGCCCGGCCAGCGTCATAGGTGTAGACCGTCCCAACAGGGAGGACACCTATGACCGATGCGCCCACTCCTCGTGCGGGGCGGCGTCGCCGCACCCCGCTGCTGTTCGTGCCGGCAATGATGAGCGCGGCGCTGGTGCTGCTCAGCGCATGTGCCGGCGGAAACGAAGAGGGCGACGCGTCGCCCTCGCGCTCGACGCCGGACACGGAGGCCGCCGCACCGGCTGACTTCGATTACGCCGAGGACGCTCCGGTCGACGCGCCGGCCTCGGAGGAGGCGGCGCTCGAGTCCGTCACGACGGATCTCGGCCAGCAGGCAGAGGCCGACGGCGCCTCGCCGGCTGTTCCCACCGCGCTGACGCCTGCTGATCTGGGACGCGACATCGTCTACCGGGCCACCATCATCGTGCAGGCCGACGACGTGACCGCGGCCAGCAACGAGGCGGTGGCCATCGTGCAGGGCCTGGGCGGGATCGTGTTCAACCAGACCACCCGCACCGAGCCCCGGCCCTCGGCCGAGATCACCTTCAAGGTGTTGCCCGACGACTTCCGGACCGCGCTGGGGCGCCTGGCCGGGATGGGGAAGCTGGTCGACCGGTCGATCAGCGCCGACGATGTGACCGAGCGGGTCGTCGACCTCGAGAGCCGCATCAGCACCGCCGAGACCAGCGTGACCCGCCTGCGCAGGCTGCTGGAGGAGGCGGGCGACCTGGAGGACGTGGCCCAGATCGAGCGGGAGCTGCTCGACCGGGAGACCACCCTGGAGGTCCTGCGGGGCCAGTTGCGCACCCTGCGCGGCCAGGTGGACCTGTCCACCATCACGCTGACCATCCACCAGTCGCCCACGGTGCTGCCCGACACCGGGATCGAAGTAGGGGCCTGGATCTCCGACGACGCCGACGACCCGTGCCTGGGCACCGAGCACCTCACTGCCGACCCGGACTCGACCGTGTACATCTGCCTGGAGGTGGAGAACACCGGCGCCTCGGCGCTGACCGATGTGTCGGTCCGGTCCCGATACGTGCGCCTGGACGTCGACGACTTCGAGACGCGGCAGGGCCGCTTCGAGCGGATCGAGCCCGGCGGGCTGCTGGTGGCCGTGCTGGAGGTTCCCGTCATCGACGGGCGCCTGGCCGGCCGGGTGGCCAGCAGGGGCCTGGAGATCGGGCTGGAAGTGGAGGCCACCCCGGTGGACGCCCAGGGCGCGGCGCTCCAGGAGGTCTCAGCCGAGGCCGGCCTGTGGTTGGACATCCCCGCCGACGAGTCGCTGCCAGGGTTCCTCGACTCCATCTCCGACGGCGCCGGCTTCCTGCGCACCGTCGTGGGCGTGGTCCTGGTCGTGGTCGGCGTGCTGGTGCCGTTCCTGCCCTTCGCAGCCGTGATCGCGGCCCTCATCTGGTGGCGACGCCGCCGGCGCGGCGGAACCCGGTCCGAGCCCACCCCCAAGCCGGAGCGCACCCCCAAGCGTGAGCGCACGCCGAGGTTCAGGCGCAAGAGGGCGAAGGCTGAGGCACCCGCACCCCCACCACCCGCATCCGAGGCCGACGGTTCCGACGACTCCCAACCGCCCTTGCCGTAGCCTGTCGCCGTGGGTGACGTACAGGAGCGCAACAAGCAGACCGTCGGACGGTTCTGGGATGCGCTGTACTCCCACGACTGGGAGGCCGTAGGCGGCTTCTTCGCCGCCGGGGCCAACTACGCGGACGTGGGCACGGGCGAGTCGGGCGGGGGCGCCCACGGCCCGGCCCAGATCGTGGCCCGGCTCCGGCTCGGACTGGAACCGGTGGAACGCCACACCCACGAACCGGGGCTGGTGGTGGCCGAGGGCTCGGTCGTGGTCACCGAGCACCTCGAGGTCTGGAGCTTCCGCACCGGCGAGGTGGTCCGGCACCCGTTCACCTCGGTCATGGAACTCGACGACGACGGCCTGATCACCCGCTGGTGGGACTACTCCAACCTGTCGAACCTGCTCGACAACGCCCCGAAGTGGTGGCTGGAGCACATCGCCGCCGGCTGGCGCTCCGCTCTGGACGGCTAGACCGGCTGCGGCTCAGCGATCGATCGAGTCGCGCTGGCGACGGGCGCGGAGGATCACGCCCGCGATCATGGCCAACCCGATCGAGACGACCGCGGCTCCGACCAGCAGCACCGCGTCCAGGTCGACCCAGAAGCGGTCGGCCAGAGCTGCCAGTGCGATCGCGATGAAGAGCAGCCCGGCCACCAAAGACACAGGGTCGACGCGGCGAGCCTTCCGAGCGCTCGGCTGACGCTCGACGGCGGCGCCGGTGTCACGCACCTCGTCGCCCATCGGCACATCACTCACGGCTCCACCGCTCCTATCGAGGTTGTGGCGGGCAGGGTCACTATCTCAGCCTCGCCGATGCCGATGTCGACATCGAGGCGCAGTTCGCCCTCGGGCTCGCCCCATACCGGCATGGTGATCCGGCGGGCAACGCCGAGGCCCTCCTCGCGGTCTTCCCAGGGGTAGCCGGAGCCGCGGGCCTCGTCGAGCAGCGATTGGAACATCTGCCGGAAATGGGCTTCGTCTCCGGCGCCGGCTCCATCGGTCATGAGGCGTGCCACCCTCTGCCGCGCATGCGGGGCGATCGGAGGCCCGCCGTATGTCTCGTAGGTGTATCGCTCGTAGGCGTCCAGATAGTCCCCGATCGTGCCGATGCCGTCCGCTGAGCCACTGCCGTCGCCGTAGCCGGAGGGCAGTCTCAGCAGTCCTTCCAGCAGGTGTCGGGACTCCCGCAGATCCTGCTGCCTGTCGGGCGCCGGGCCGCCATACCAGACGCGCATGCTCCCCGCACCCACATTGACATCGGCGGTAGTCCTTATGTTGTCGGGAACGTAGATGTCCATGTCGCCGACGCTGAGGCTCAGGTCCAGGGACCTGACTGTGCCGTCGGGCTCGAGCCCGCGGAGGTCCACGACCAGCTTGCCGACGCCGTGGCGGTATTCGTCCTGGAGTTCGTCGATGTCGGTGACGGTCACCCGGACCTCGCCGACGCCTGATCCCCACGGCAGTTCGGCTCCGGTGAAGAGAAGCAGCGGCGCGGAGAGCACAACCCCCAGCAGGATGAGGCCCCGGGCCCCGACGGCGTACGCCGAGACCAGTAGGCCGGCGCCGACGATGGTCAGAGCAATCGCGAAGTAGACGCCGATGTCCACCCCGACTGCGTCGAGACGATCCAGCACCACCGCGCCGCCCGTGTACACGAGCAGGCACGCGACTGTGACGTAGCCGACAGTTGTGCGCCCGCGCCGGCGCGACCGCGAGGCCCGGGGCGGCTCAGGCCCGGCCGGCGCGACGGTCGCCCACACCGGCCCGGCGTCCGCCGCCGTGGAGGGAGGCGGCCCGGAGGGCGGGGGGGCCGGAGTGGGCTCGGACCGGCCGGCGGGTCCGGGCCAGAGCACCAGAGCCACACCGGCGGCAATGAGGATGAGGGCCAGGTAGGGAGCGATCGTCCAGACGTTGATGAACACCTCGAACAGCTCGCCGCTGAGGTTGGCGGTGATGAGCAGGCCCACGCCGATCAGCACGACGGCCGCCAAGCTCCGGAGGCGGCGGGGCGAGTCTCCCCCCAGAGCCTTGGCGACAACGCTGCGCGAGTCCTCTTGGGGCAGGGCCAGCCAGCCGACGAGATAAAGGAACGGGCCGGCGCCGCCCAGAAAGGTCAGCACGATGAACGCGATCCTCACGAGCACGGCGTCGACGCCGAAGTAGGCGCCGATCCCGCCGGCCACGCCGGCGATCACACGGTCGTCGGAGCTGCGGCGAAGAATGCGACGCGTTGCTGCGACGTCGTCAGCCGCAGCGTCCCGGCCCTCGCCGGGACGCTGCTCGTCCGATTCGGCCGGCTGCTCCTCGGCCATGGTGTCCCGGCCCTCGCCGTTGCTCGACTCCTCTGAGCCGGACGGCTTCTCCCCGGCCGCAGCGTCTCGGATCTCGCCCGGGCTGGATCCTTCGGCGCCGGGGGGCTGCTCTTCGGCCATGGCGTCCAGTGTGTGATGTGACGCCGGGGAGGCCAATGGGGTATCACCCTGAACTTTCCCTTAGGGCCGCGAGGACGGCAAGGGTTGGTCCCCAGTGCCGGGCCAGAGCTGCCGTGTCATGATCTTCTCCATGGTGCCGTTCCGTGCCGGCTGGCCACTCCGGTCTCGCACCGACCGGATGATCGCAGGGGTGTGCGGCGGCATCGGGGCCCGGCTCGGCATCGACGCCACCATCGTGAGGATTGCCTTCGTGGCCCTGGCCCTGGCCTGGGTGGGAGTGCCTCTCTACCTGTTGGGATGGATCTTGCTCCCCCAGCCGGCCGCCGACGACGCGGCGAGGCCGGCCGGCGACGCCCTTCCGGCTCGCGCCGCCGCCAGACGGGCAGCGGGCTTGGCATTGATAGTGGTCGGGACCACGCTGCTGGTGCGGCATCTGGGGGTCGCACTGCCCGACACCGTGATCTGGCCGGCCCTATGTGTGGCCCTCGGACTCGGGGCCGTGGTCTGGCGGACCCAGCCCGGCGCGGCCGGGCTCGACCGGGGGGCCGCGGTGCGGATCGCCGCCGGCACGATCCTGCTGGCGCTCGGCATCGGGGTGATCGCCGCAGCCAACCTGTCGCTGTCCGCGGTGCGCGACGGCCTGCTGTCGGGCGGTCTGGTGGTCGGCGGGCTGGCCCTCATCGGCGGGCCGTGGGTGGCCGTGCTGGTCCGGGACCGCCGCGAGGAGCGCCTGCGGCGCATCCGGGCCGACGAGCGGGCCGAGATGGCGGCCCACCTGCACGACTCGGTGCTGCAGACCCTGGCCCTGGTGCAGCGCTCCGACGACCCGGCCCGGACGGCCGCGCTGGCCCGGCGCCAGGAGCGGGAGCTGCGAAGCTGGCTCTACGGGGGCGGCTCCCAACCGGACCAGGCCTCGGTGCGGGCTGCGGTGGAGCACCTCGCCGGCGTGGTCGAGGACCGCCACGGCGTGGTCATGGACGTGGTGGCCGTGGGCGACGCGCCCCTGGACCAGGCCATGGAGTCGCTGGTGGCCGCAGCCGGGGAGGCCATGACCAACGCCGCCCGGTGGTCGGGCAGCCCGACGGTGTCGGTGTACCTGGAGGCCACGCTTACCGAGGTGGACCTGTTCGTGCGGGACCGGGGCGTCGGCTTCGATCCCGAGGCGGTCGACGGGGACTCCCACGGGATCCGGGACTCGATCCGGGGCCGGCTCGACCGGGCGGGCGGGCGCTGCGAGATCAACAGCTCGCCGGGTGACGGCACCGAGGTGCGCCTGCACCTCGCCCGGACCTGACGGCTCTAGCGTGACACCCATGGCGGCCGCGCCTCCCCGAGTGGTGATCGTCGACGACCACCGGCTGTTCCGCAGCGGCGTGCGGGCCGAGATCGGCGAGCGGGTGGCCGTGGTGGCCGAGGCCGACGATGTGGGCGCCGCGGTGGAGGCCATCGAGCGCTGGAGCCCCGACGTGGTCCTGCTCGACGTGCACCTGCCGTCGGGATCGGGGCGCGAGGTGATCGAGTCGGTGGCCGCCGCCGGCGTCGAGACCCAGTTCCTGGCCCTGTCGGTGTCCGACGCCGCCGAGGACGTGATCGCCGTGGTCAGGGCGGGGGCCCGGGGCTACGTCACCAAGTCGATCTCCGGCGATGACCTCGTCGACGCCATCGTGCGGGTGCGCGACGGCGACGCGGTGTTCTCACCCCGGCTGGCCGGATTCGTGCTGGACGCCTTCGCCGCCGACACAGTGGCCGTGGCCGGGTCCGACTCCGACGAGGACCTCGACCGGCTCACCGCGAGGGAGCGGGAGGTGTTGCGCCACCTGGCCCGGGGCTACACCTACAAGGAGATCGCCCGCCAGCTGACCATCTCGATCAAGACGGTGGAGACCCACGCCTCGGCGGTGCTGCGCAAGCTCCAGCTGTCGAACCGCCACGAACTGAGCCGGTGGGCCGCCGCCCGCCGAATCTGGTGAGCCGCAGGTGAGCAGACGGCCCGAGACGGCCGCCCAGCGTTGGGCGCGTCAGATGGCTGACTGGGCCATCCCGGCTGAGATCCTCGACGGCGCGCCCCGGCAGCCGTTCGTATTCGCGCCGGAGATCTTCGCCGCGCCCGAGCCCGGGACATTCGAGCGGTCGCTGTCGAACCGCCGGGCGGCCGAGGCCCTGGCCGGCGGGGGCTCGGTGCTGGACGTCGGCTGCGGGGGCGGGGCCGCCGCCTTTGCGGTGGCGCCGCCGGCGACCGAGGTGATCGGCACCGACCGCCAGACCAACATGCTCGAACTGTTCGAGGCCACCGCCCGCCGGCGGGGCATCGCCGCCTCGGTGGTCGCCGGCTCGTGGCCCGAGGTGGCCGGCGACACGCCCGTGGCCGACGTGGTGGTGTGCCACAACGTGCTCTACAACGTGGCCGACATCGGTCCGTTCGTGACCGCGCTCGACTCCCGCGCCCGCCGCCGGGTGGTGATCGAGATCACGCCGAAGCACCCCCAGGACCGCCGCCGCATGCTCTGGCGCCACTTCTGGAACCTGGAGCGGCCCCACGAGCCCACCGCGGCCACCGCGGTGGAGGCCATCGCCGAGGCCGGCTTCGATCCCATCGTCGAGGAGTCGCTCCTGCCCGAGGACCCCCGCGCTGCGGTGCGCCGCGAGTTCGAGGGGGGCCAGTGGTGCCGCAACCTGTGCCTGCCGCCCGAGCGCGAGCCCGAGGTGGCCGCGCTCATCGCCGACGTCCCGTTCCCAAATGAGCGGGTGACCATCTGGTGGGACGCCCAGAGTTGAGCCTGCTGGCGTGACCCCACCGGAAGAATCTCGGGTCGGTTCTGTGCACCAGGTACACAGAACTCCCACCGAGAAGTCTGAGGACCCGGTCAGTCCCACGAAATTGATGCGGCTATTGGGCCTAGAGGGGCCGTTTCGTCGCCAATTTCGCGGGTTCCCTAGCTCGCCTGCTGCTCTTCGGCGAGGCTGGCGGCCACGCCGTCCAGCACGTCGGCGACCGCTTCGAGGTCGGTCTTCACCGGGGTCAGCAGCTCGCCCAGCGGTGCGGTCTGGCCGGCTATGGAGCGCACCCCGAGGTTGATCTTGCCCAGCGAGTCGTTCACGGCCCGCAGCACGATCACGACCCGGGTCAGGTAGTAGGCCAGCGCGGCCGCGATGACGAGGGCGATGACGATGGTGACCACGGCTGCCGCCGGCATCAGACTGCTACTCCGGTCATAGCAGCGGCCCCGCGGCGGTGACGTAGCGCACGGCCAGGCCTTTCGCGGCCGAGACCAGGTCGCGGGTGTCGGCCACGGCCGGCACCGGCTCGAGGTTCTTGGACAGCCCGACGGCGTGCTCGAGAATGTCCTCGGCGTAACGCTTGATCTCCAGCGCCGGCCTGATCACCCGGTTGGCCAGCAGCAGCACGACGGGCACGACAGCCAGCAGCAGCACAGCGTTGCCGATCCACCAGAGCCACATGGCCAACTCCTATCCGTGGGCTGCGCGGATCATAGTCGCGTCTAGGTGCATTCCGCATCTAGTCGCCGGGGCTGAGAGGCCGAGCGGCTGCGGGCCGAGGCCTCAACCGGGCCAGCCGGATCCGAGGCCGAGCACGTCGACGAGACCCTCCAGCGCCGACACGGCGGGCGCGCCGGGCTCGTGGTCGACCGGCGACACCCCGAGCCGGTCCGCGACATCCACGGCCGGATCGTCGGGAACCACCACCAGGGTCCGGCCGGCGAAGGCCTCGTCGATACGGGCCCGATCGTCGTCGTCGGCCACCTTGTTGGCGACGACCACCACCCGGCCCTGACGCTGCTCGTCGGCGACGGCCACCGCCCGGCGGGCCACGTCGATCGAGCGCAGCGTCGGCTCCACCACCACGACCGTCGCGTCCACCGATGCGCGGGCCAGCCGGGTCAGGGTGCCGATGCCGGCCTCGAGGTCGGCCACGACGGTCGTGGACTCGTCATTCACGGAGCCGAGCAACTGCTCGGCCGACAGACCGCATCAAGGTCAACCAGGCTCGGGATTCTCGATACGGGTGATCACCGAGAGGCGCACCCCGTCGGGGGCATCGGCGCCGTAACGGTCGAGGATGTCGTCCCAGGTGGGTGCGTGGTCGGCCGCGCCCTCGTCGACCTCCTCCCGCAGAGTGACAAGCCGCTCGGTCTCGGAGTCGCCGACCCCCAGCGACAGGCCGAGGTTGGGGTTGGTGTCGCAGTCGAGGGCAACCACCCGGGCGCCCCGGCGGCCCAGCGTGCGGGCCAGCACCGCGCTGGTGGTGGTCTTGCCCGCCCCACCCTTGCCGACGACGGCGATCTTCATTGCGCCACCTCCTCATCGCGAGCGTAGAGCGACACGATCCGGTCGACCAAGACATCCACGGCAGAAGCGAGCGAGCCGTCGGGGGCCGCGTCCAGCGGGGCCGCGCCGCGGCGGTCGGCCCGGCCGGCGCCGATGTCGTGGGGGACCACGGCAGCAGCCTCGAGGCCCAGACGCTCGGATATGCGGGCCGCGTCGGAGCCGTTGCGGGCCTTGTTGACGACGAGCACGAGGCGCGAGGGTCCCCACGCCGCGCCGGAGAGGCTGAGGAGGCGTGTCGCAGTGTGCATCGACTTGACGGTCGGCTCGACCACCACGCACACGGTGTCGGCGTACCTGGCCCAGCCGAACATCGCCTGGCGGGTGCCGCCGGGAAGGTCGCCGACGAGGTGCCAGGAGTCCCGGTCGAGCTCGGAGACCACCTGGCTCCAGGCGTGCTGGGCCTGCTGGAGCCTCACCACAGGGCCCCACAGGTTCCCGAACTGCAGATAGCGGACACCGTCGGGGCATTCCGCCGCGTACCGGTCCACGATGTCGGCGGCATTCAGGTCCGGGCGCAGCACCCACCGCGGCCGCCCCTCGGGTCCGGGGACCACCATGTCGTCGGGTATGGGATTGTCGTCCACCCCCACTCCCAGCGAGTAGGGAAGCCCCGGCATCGGATCGGAGTCCAGCGCGAGCACGGGCTGGCCGCGGCGGGCCAGCAGCCGGGCGAACGTGCCCGCGATCGTCGACTTGCCCGCACCGCCCTTGCCGACGAAAGCCACCCGGATCATCGCCGCCGAGTCTGCCACCGACACCGTCAGGCTCGACCTCTGGGAGCCGGTCAGCCTCCGACGAAGATCATTTCCGAGGTGCCGTCGGCGACCTCGGTGAGGATCTCGCCCAGGAAACGGAAAGCTGCGCCGACGCCGGCCGCTTCGGTTGCAGACACCCCACGGGCGTCACTGGAGTGCGGTCAAAACGACACCGAGAACGGCGCATCAGGACCGGCGGCAACCTTTTGGCGCACGTCCCGGCCCATCTCGGTGTCCGGGATGGCATCAAGATCAGCAACCGACACAGCCTCGCCGGCAAGGCGAACCTCCGCCTCCAGTCCGGCCGAGCTGGCGACGGCAGCGAAGTGATACGCGCGGAACAGCGCATCGACGTCTGTGCGGGGGTCGGCCGTCGTGAAGAAGATCAGTTTGCGCCGGGTCATCGTGCACTCCTGTCGACAGCTGCATTGTCTACCGCCACGTCCTGGTGGTCCGGCACCTGGCCCCGCACCGCGGCATCGATGAGAGCCTGGGTCTCAGCGTGCTCGGGCCTGGCCAGCAGCCGAGCCGACGGGCCGTCCTCGACGACCCGGCCCTCGCGCAGCACCACGATCCGGTCGGCCACCAGCCGTGCGAGGGAGATGTCGTGGGTGATGAACACCAGCGTGGCTCCCAGCGTCTCACGCACGGCGAGCAAGTGGGCGGCCACCGTCGCCCGCAAGGACGCGTCGAGCATCGACGCCGGCTCGTCCGCGACTATGAGCTCAGGGCTGGCGACCAGGGTCCGGGCGAGGGCGACCCGCTGGCGCTGGCCGCCGCTGAGCGTGCCGGCATGGCGGTTCAGGAACCTCTCGACGGGAACCAAACCCAGCCGCCGCAGCGCCTCAGCCACGCGTGCGGCGCGCTCCTGGCGTCCCGCGCCCGCGATCGTCAGAGGCTCGCCCACCAGTTCAGCGACCGTCATGTTCGGATGCAGCGACTCGTACGGGTCCTGGAACACCATCTGGACTCGCCGTCTCAGCGCGCCCAGCGCCCGCCTCGACAGGCCGGCCGCTCCCTCCCCGAGCAGTTCGACCGAACCCGAGGTCGGCCCGACCAGTCCCAGCGCCAGCCTCGCGATCGTGGACTTGCCGGCCGCGCTGCGACCGATGATGGCGACGGACTCGCCGACACCGACGGTCAGGGACACACCGTCCAGCGCGGTCACGTCAGGGCGGCCGCGACGGTGCCCCGGGTAGACCACCCGCACATCGTCGAGACGCAGGGCCGGCTGGCCCGCCTCCCGGACGGGAGTAGACGCCCGGCTCGCCGGGGACGCCACCAGGTCGTCCCCCCGTCCCGGCGGACCATCGGGGCCGGCGGCGACCGGCGCATGGTGGCAGGCCACCATCACTCCCTCCACGGGACGCTCCGCCGGCACGACGCTGTCGCAGTCGCCGCGGCTGTGGGGGCACCGGGGGGCGAAGGCACAGCCAGGCGGGAGATCCCTGGGATCGGGAACCTCGCCCGGCACGGGCCTCAGAGCGTCGGTGGCGGCGCGCAGCGACGGGAACGCTCCCAGCAGCATCGCGGTGTAGGGATGCTGGGGACGGCTGACCACGGCTCGGGCAGGGCCGGACTCCACGACCCTCCCGCCGTACATGACCACGAGGTCGTCGGCACGCGACGCCACCAGCGGCAGGTCGTGCGATATCAGCCACAGGTCGAAGTCGAGCCTCCGGCGCAGCTCGTCGAGGAGGTCCAGGATCGCCTGCTGGGTGACCACGTCGAGGCCCGTGGTCGGCTCGTCGGCGATCAGCAGTCCTGGCCGGTTGGCGACCGCCATGGCGATCACCACCCGCTGGCGCTGGCCGCCGCTCAGTTCGTGGGGGAAGGCACGGTGCCGGTCAACTGGCAGCCCGACCTCCGACAGGAGTTCGCCGGCCCGCTCCGCCGCCACCCCGGCCGCCGAGACCAGGGCCGCCGACTCCGCCACCTGGTCCAGCACCGTCATCGTGGGGTCGAGCACACTCATGGCGGCCTGGGGCACGATGGCCACGTCCCGGCCCCGGATCTTCTCCAGACCGTGCCGTCCGAGCCGGCGAAGATCGACATCGCCCAGCATCACCGCCTCGGCGCGGACGAGCCCCGGGTACGGGACCAGTCCCGGCACCGACAGGCCCAGAGTCGACTTGCCCGAACCCGACTCTCCCACGAGCCCCAGGGCCCTGCCACGACCGACTCGCAGGTCGGCTCGGCGCACCACTGTCGCGCCGTCGAAGTCGACCGACATGGCACGAACGTCGAGACGAACCTCCGGCGGGCAGGGAACCGGAGCCTCTTCCGCCAGCCGGCGCCGGCTCGGCGACCTCCAGCCGTGCCCGCCCAGCTGCGGATCTGCCATCTCCTCGAAGGCGAACCCCACGAAGGCCAGCCCGACGATGAGAAGCGTGAGCGCAACCCCGGGCGGGACGATCCACCACAGCCAGGCGTCGGTGAGGATGGCGCTCCCGTTGTTGGCGAAGTACAGCGTCGATCCCCAACTGATGCGGCCCGGATCTCCCAGGCCGAGGAAGGCCACCCCCGACTGCACGATCACCGCGACCGCGGCGGCTCGCACGAACTGCGACACCAGCAGGGGAACGAGTCGCCAGAGAATGTGGACGACCATTATCCGCACTGGGTTCGCGCCCATCGCCAGAGCCGCCTCGGTGTGGCCGAACTCTCTGATCTTGAGGACCTGACCGCGCAGCAGGCGGGCGGGCCGGGCCCACAGCACGCCGGCGATCAGCACGATCAGCACATCGAGGCCGCGGCCGAAATAGGCGGCCAGCACCAGGACCAGCACCAGGAACGGGAGCGACAGGGTCAAGTCGACGATCCGCATGATCGCCGCGTCCACCCAACCCCGGTACCAGCCCGCGACCAGCGCGGCAGCCGTTCCCAGCACGGTCGCGACCACGGCCGCGACCAGGCCCACCCACAGCGACACCCGGGCGCCGAACACCAGCTGCGACCACAGGTCGCGTCCGAGGTCATCAGTGCCCAGCAGGTGATCGGACGACGGCGCCTCGTACGGCGAGCCGGTGGAGCGGTCGGGCGGATGCACGGTCAGCAGGTCGGCGAAGACGGCCGCGCCCAGCACGAGCGCCAGCATCAGGAATCCGGCCACAGCCAGCACCTTCGTGCTGGGCCGGAGCTGTGCCCGGTACCTGCTCAACCTCATCGCGAACCCGCCCGTCGCACCCGGGGATCGAGAAGCGGGTAGAGCAGGTCGGCCAGCAGGTTCGCCCCGATGGCGATGAGCGACAGCAGCAGGAAGACGGCCTGAAGCACGGGATAGTCACGGGCCCGCACCGCGCTGAAGGCGAGGGACCCGAGGCCCGGATACGAGAACACGCTCTCGACCACGGTCGCCGCGCCCACCAGGGTCGAGAACCCCAGCAGAGCCACCGTGGACACCGGGACCATGGCGTTGCGGGCTGCGTGACGGCGCACGCCCCGGTCCGTCAGGCCCTTGGCCCGGGCCATGAAGACGTAGTCCTCGCCCAGCTCCGAGACCATGGCCGACCGGGCGACCACGAACACCGATCCCAGGCCGACGAACGTCAGCGTGACCGCCGGCATCACCAGGCGCTTGCCGGCGTCGGCGATCCAGGCCCAGCCGGTAAGGGCCTCGGGGGACACCGCCCCGTAGACGGGCAGCCATTCGAGCTGGACCGAGAACACCAGCAGCAGCATCAAGCCCACGAAGAACGCCGGCAGCGCATCCACGGCCAGCACGCCGGCCAGGAGCGAGACGTCGCGTCGGGAGCCTCGACGCCAGCCGGCCGCGAATCCCAGAGCGACGCCGAGGATCGTGGACACCGCCACCGCCGTCCCCACCAGCAGCAACGACCACCAGAGCCGCTCGGCGACCACCTCCGACACCGCTCTGCCGTCGCGCACCGAGATGCCGAGGTCGCCCCGGGCCACATTGGCCAGGTAGCTGGTGAACTGCTGCCAGCCCGAGCCGTCGAGGTCGAACCGCTCCAGCATCGACTCACGAACGGTCTCGTCGATCGTGCCAGCCTCGGGGGGCACCAGGTAGTCGACAGGATCGCCCGGAGCGAGCCGGGGCAGCGCGAAGTTCACGACCAGTGCGGCCAGGATCACCGCCGCGTACTGCGACGCCAGCCGGACCCAGCGGGTCGATATGCGGTCCGCCAGCCGCCCTCTCGGGCCGGACGCGGGCAGGCGCAGGCCCGTCGCGGTGCGGCCGGGTGTCTCCCGCTCCCGCTCGCTGCGCTCACGGGCCGCTCGGGCCGCCGCCTCGCCCGGAAGGGACCGCTTCGCTCCCCTGCCCGCTCGGCCTCTGAGCGAACCGGTCATCGGCGGGATGTTCGGCTAGCTCCTAGTCCTCAACCGTGCCCTCCCGGCCGCGGCGCCGCACGACCACGAACGCAGCCACCGCGGCCGCAACGACCACCAGGACCACCACGAACGTGACCGTGCCGCCGGATCCGCCGTCGTCGGCCTCGTCCGCGTCGGGCTCGTCGGGAGCCGCCGTAGCGGTTCCGGCGTCGTCGCTCACGGTCTCGTCGGCCGTGGAGGCGGCACCGGAGGAGTCTGCGTCGCTGCTGGGATCTTCGGTGGCCTCTGCGGCGGGCTGTTCGACCGCAGCCTCATCCTGCTCGGGCTCTGCGTCGGCATCCTCGGCGACGTCTTGGGGAGCGGTCTCGCCAGCGGCAGGTTCAGCGGCCGTCGAGCCGGCTGCGTAGGGAGCGAGAAGTGATCGCTTGGTGAACACGCCGTGGCCCGGGTCGCTGATCCAGCCGTCGTAGGCACTGGGCCGGTATCCCCAGCGGCCGTCGGGGTAGTACAGGACGACCGCGGGCGCTTCGGCCGCGAATATCTCCTGGGCCTGCCCGACCAGAGTGAGCTTCTCGTCGATCGGCGCGTCGAGGGCATCCTCGAGCACCGCGTCGAAGTCGGGGTTGGCGTAGCCGCTGAATATGCCGCCCACACCCCGGCCGGGACTGTGGAAGAAGAAGAACAGGTGGTCGGGGTCAGCGTGGGCGTGGGACTCGAACACCGCGACGAACATCTCAACCGTCGGTGGCCCGTCGGGGCTGGGCCGGCGGGCGGCCGTGATCGCGGGCGCGTCGAGGGGCTCGACGGTGATGTCCACACCTATCGCCGACAACTGCTCGGCAACCAGTTCCCCCGAGCGGATCTGGGGCGGTGCGGCCGCGTTGACCAGCAGCGTGAACGCCAGCGGCACACCGTCGGCGCTGCGACGCACACCGCCGTCGCCCAGCGGATAGCCGGCCTCGTCGAGCATGGCGCCGGCCGCCTCGGCATCGAACCGGTGCCCGCCGACGGGATGAGCCCAGGGCGAGTCGGGATGGGTCCACGTGTCGTTGCCGGGCCTGCCCAGCCCGCCCTCGACGATGTCGACTATCGCCTGCACGTCGAGAGCCGTGCTCAGGGCTTTGCGCACGGCGGGGTCTCGCAGGATCGGCTTGCGGGTGTTGAACATCAGGTACAGGGACTGCATCCGGCTGCCGGTGATCACCGAGAGCTCGTCGTTCTCCTGCACCCGCGGCACGAGCGGCGCCGGCAGGTTGCGGGTGACGAAGTCGAGCTCACCGGTCTGGAGCCCCGCGAAGGCGGCCTGCGCGTCCCTGACGACCGGCATGATGAGCGTGTCGACGAGGGGCGCTCCCAGGAAATAGTCGGGGTTGGCCTCGAGGCGGTACGAGACGCCGGGGTCGTACTCGACCATCTCGTAGGGCCCGGTGCCGACCGGAAGCGACGTGGCGTCGGCGCGGGGATCGTCGATGCCTTCCCAGATGTGTTTGGGAAGGATCGGAATGTCGCCGGCGGGGAGCAGCTTGAAGGTCGTGACCGGATCCTCGAAGGTGAGCTGAACGGTGGCATCGTCCATTACGGATGCCGACTCGAACACGGGGTGGTCGTAGACATGGTGTCCGTAGCGTCCCGGCCCCCCGTCGTTCGCGAAGTACTCGAAGGTGAAGGCGACGTCGGCGGCGGTGAACGGGGTGCCATCGTGCCAGCTGACGTCGTCGCGGAGGCTCACCGTCCAGGTGCGGAAGTCGTCGGACGGCTCCGCGCCGGTCGCCAGCCACGGCTCGGGATCGAGGCGGCTCTGCGACCAGAAGAGCGTGTCGTACACCAGCATCGTGAAGTCGTGGGTCAGCGGCAGCGCCTGGGGAACGATGAACGGGTTGAGATTCTTCTCAGCCGCGTGCAGACCCACGCGGACCACGATGTCGTCATCGTCCTGCGCGGCCGCTACCGGCGCCGGCGCGAGACTGAACAGTGACAGGATGAAAGCAATAACGATGATTCGATAGCGAAGCATGGCGGCGGAAGGTAGGTACGCCGTCGCCGCTGCGTCAAATCAACTATATGTAAGATGCATTTAGCAAACTTAACGTCACCGGCATGAGGCGCCGACGCCTGCGGATAGCGGGCACCGTCCAGGGCGTGGGGTTCCGGCCCCACCTGCACCGGCTGGCCCGGAGCCTGTCGCTGACCGGCGCCGCGGGCAATGACGACGACGGCGTGTGGTGCGAGATCCAGGGCCGCCCAGCCGACCTGGACGACTTCGTCGTGCGAGCCGGCTCGCAAGCCCCTCCGCTGGCCCGGGTGGACTCGGTCCGGGCCACAGATGTGCCCGCGGTCGAGGGCGAGCGGGAGTTCTCGATCATGCCCAGCGCGGTCGGCTCAGGCACGGTCGCCGGAACCGTGCCCCCCGACGTGGCGGCCTGCGGCGCCTGCCTCGCTGAGATCGCGGATCGCGGCGGGCGCCGATACCGGTACGCATTCACCTGCTGCACCGACTGCGGGCCCCGCCACACGGTCGTGCGGAGCCTGCCGTACGACCGCGAGCGCACCTCCATGGCAGCCTTCCCGCTGTGTGGGGCATGCGAGGCCGAGTACCACGACCCCGCCGACCGCCGCCACCACGCCCAGGCCGTGTGCTGCCCGGCGTGCGGACCGCGGCTGTGGCTGGAGTCAACGGCCGGAGAAGCCATCGAAGGTGATCTCCTCGAGGAGGCAGCCGCGCTGCTGCGGGCAGGCCGGATCGTCGCGGTCAAGGGCGTCGGCGGCTACCAGCTGGCGTGCCGGGCCGACGACAGCGCCGCGGTGGGCCGGCTGAGGCGGCGCAAGCACCGCGAGGAGAAGCCGTTCGCGCTGCTCGTCGCCACTGTCGAGGCGGCCACGGCCCTCACCGTCCTCGACGACGCAGCGTTGCGGGCTCTCACTGGACCGGAGGCGCCCATCGTGCTCGCACCTCGCAGGGAGTCGGCGCCGGTCGCCCCCGAAGTGGCCCCCGACACCCGCCTGCTGGGGGTGATGCTCCCCGCGACGCCGCTGCACGCCCTGCTGTCCGATGCGGCGGGCGTGCCGCTGGTGTGCACCAGCGGCAACCGCTCCGACGAGCCCATAGTCACCGACGACGCCCGGGTTGAGACGGAGCTCGGCGACATCGCCGACGCCGTGCTGGGCCACGACCGCGTGATCGAGCGCCGGGCCGACGACTCCGTGGGGCACGTCGTGGCGGGTGATTTCCAGCTGTTGCGACGGGCACGCGGCTACGCGCCCGGCACCGTGCGCCTGGACCGCGACGGCCCGCCCGTGCTGGCCGTGGGCGCCGAGCTCAAGAGCACGGTCTGCCTGGCCCTCGGCGCTGACGCCCACATGTCGGTGCACATCGGCGATCTCGAGCATCCGGCCGCCCTGGCCGCTTTCGAGACCGCGGTGGCCGATCTATTGGCCTTGACCCGGGCCGCGCCGGAGCTGCTGGTGCACGACCTCCATCCCGAGTACCTGTCGACCAAGTTCGCGGTCAGCAGCGACCTCGCTCCCCGGCTGGGTGTGCAGCACCACCATGCCCACCTGGCGTCATGCCTGACCGACGCCGGCTTCCGCGGCTCGGCCATCGGCGTGATGTTCGACGGGATGGGGTGGGGCGCCGACGACACCCTGTGGGGCGGTGAGATCCTGGCGGGGAACGCCGGCGGCTATGAACGCATCGCCCACCTGCATCCCGTGCCCATGCCGGGGGGCAGCGCAGCCGTGCGCCAGCCCTGGCGCATGGCGCTGGCCCACCTCCATGAGGCGTTCGGCACGGACCCGCCGGCCCTCGCTTGCGTGACCGACCACATCGAGGACGCGCCGCAGGTCCTGGACCAGTGCCGCCCGGGCCAGTCGATCCTCACCACCTCAATTGGCCGGCTGTTCGACTCGGTGGCGGCCCTGTGCGGGATCGCAGAGTCCGTGACCTACGAGGGCCAGGCCGCCATCCGCCTGGAGCAGGTCGCAGGACCCGATGTCAGGCGGTACCCCGTCGACATCAGCGGAGGCACGCCGGCGGTCATCGAGTTCCCCCCGATTGTCGAAGCGGTGGCCGCGGACCTGCAGGCCGGCCAGGAACCGTCGGCGATATCGGCGGCATTCCATCGCTGGGTGGCCGATGTGGCCGTCGCTGTCAGCGAGCAGGCCCGCGAGGCGACCGGGCTGACGGCCGTAGCCATCTCGGGCGGCGTCTTCCAGAACCGCCGCCTGGTGGAGTTGCTGGTGCCCGACCTGGAGCAGTCCGGCTTCGAGGTCCTCCGCCACCGCCAAGTCCCGCCCAACGACGGAGGCATCTCGCTGGGCCAGGCAGCCATAGGCCGGGCCACCCTGACCAGCGGCAGCTAGCGTTCAGATAGCAATGGCCAACGCCCACCGGCGAATGACGAGTGAGCGCAGCCAGGTTGTCAAGCATTCGACAAGCGGGCTGTATGCTATCGCTCGTGCCGCAACCGCCTGACCAATACCCAATTGTCCGTCCGGCAAGGATCGAATCAGTGAGGATCCGCGGATTCCGGTCGCTCAAGAATGTCGAACTCAAGAATCTGACGGACGCCGTGGTACTGATTGGCGCAAATGGCTCTGGAAAGTCAAACTTCATCCGCTTCTTTGACATGCTTAGTTGGATGCTCAAGTCACGGCAGTTAGGTGAGTTCATCGAACGGCAAGGAGGTGCTGATGACCAACTCTACCGTGGCAACCGCTTCACTCCGCGCGTGGAGGCTGAGATCGAACTACGCACCAATCAAGGAAGGAACGACTATAGCTTCGCACTTATGCATGGTGCTCCTGATCGATTCTTCTTCAGCTCAGAACGATTCCGCTTCAGCAGGTTCGACCCGTGCGAGGAGGCCCCGTGGCAATCCTTGGAGGCTGGACATCGTGAGGCTATGATAGTAGAAGCGGCTCAGTCGGATATTCCTGGAATCAACCAGACAACCGCTTCCGTGATTGTCCGTCTCTTGCGGAACTGCACTGCCTACCAGTTTCACGATACATCCGCTAGTTCCGACATCAAGAAGGTCTGGAGAGTCGATGACAATCTCTGGCTCCGCTCGGATGGGGGCAACCTAGCAGCAATCCTGCATTACTTGGAACACCATGACCTCCGGAGATATGACCTCATCTGTCGGCACATCGGTCGGGTTCTGCCCGTATTCGATCGTTTCGCCCTAGAGGCGCGCTACGGGAGCGTGCAGTTGAGATGGAAGGCAAGGGGCACCGACCGTTCCTTCGGTGCTCATCTGACGTCTGACGGTTCGCTCCGGTTCTTCGCACTAGTGACTCTTCTGAATCTGCCGCCAGAAATGATGCCCGACGTGATATTGCTAGACGAGCCGGAGTTGGGCCTGCATCCTGCTGCCATCACCTTGGTAGGCGACATGATCCGGGCGCTCTCGGAACAGCGGCAGGTCATCGTCGCGACGCAGTCACCTCTCCTAGTGGACTGCTTCGAGTTGGACGAGATCGTTGTTCTAGAGCTATGCGAAGACGCCACAGTGTTTCATCGACCGAGCCCTGACGAATACCAGCATTGGCTCGATGATTTCACCGCAGGAGAACTATGGCAACAGAACCTCTTCGGCGGGCGCCCGTGATCCGTCTGGCGGTCGTTGTAGAAGGAGAGACCGAAGAAGAGTTCGTCAAGAAGGTACTCGCGAACCACTTGATCAATCATCAGGTCATTGCACAACCCATCAAGCCACGAGGGCGCAGCGGACCTAGTGGAGGCGCGATTCGCGTTGAACGTCTCGCGGCACAAATGAACCGGCTGCGCCGGCACTTTGATGTTGTAACTTCGCTCTTCGATCTTTACGGCTTTCCAGGCCGAATAGAACTCGAGACGGTTGAAGATCTCGAGCAGCGAATTGACACGGAGATTGCGCGGTTGGCTGGAGAGGACCTGGATAGCTCAGTGGTGTTCTCCTATATTCAGAGGCACGAGTTTGAAGCCCTGCTATTCTCCGAGGTCGAAGTCTTCTTGAATGTCCTCGCGACATTTCCTCTGCCGATCGAGTCGCTGCGGAGAATTCGCGCTGAATTCCCCACTCCAGAGGACATAGACGACGGCCCCGCAACGGCACCGAGCAAGCGCATAATGCAACTCGTGCCGGGCTACCGAAAGAGAACGTACGGTCCCATTCTCGCCGAGGAGACCGGGTTGACGAGGATCCGCCAAGAATGCCCGCGATTCGACTCCTGGATCAGCCGTCTGGAGTCGCTGGCCACACAGGCGTGACTGCGAACGAACACTGCCACACAATCAGGATGGGACACTGGCTCTTGGAGACGGATAGCGTTCCGGCATCGGCGTCCTGGGAAGCGGAGCGTTGACACCATGAAGATCGGAGTTGTGGGCAAGGGCGGCGTGGGCAAGACCACGCTGAGCGCGTTGCTGGCCCGGTCGCTGGCCGGTCGCGGTCGGCGGGTGCTGGCCGTCGACACGGACTCCAACCCCAACCTGGGACTGTCGCTGGGACTCGATCCCGTCGCCACGGAGGCCCTTCCGACGGTGCCGAGATCGATCGTTGTCGGCTCCCGGGGCGACCTGACGGTGGCCGAGTTGATGGCCGACTACGCAGCCGAGACCCCGTCGGGGGTTGCCGTGATGTCGGCACTGCGGGTGAACGAGGCTGCGGCGGGATGCACCTGCGGCGGCCACGCCACCGTGAGGAGCCTTCTGGGCGAGGCTCTCGACACCGAGACCGACGACACCATCGTCGACATGGAGGCCGGTATCGAGCATCTCAGCCGCTCGGGCGGGACCCTGGCCCACGCCGACGTGCTGGTGCTGGTCATGGAGCCCAGCCTCAAGGCGGTCATAACCGCCCGGCGAACCATCGCCCTGGCCCGTGAACTCGGCATCCGTGCCTGGGTCGGTGTGGGCAACAAAGTCGGCGACGATCAGCAGGACCTGCTGTCCCGCCTGTGCGCCGACCACGAGGTACCCCTCGACGTGGTGGTCCCCGCTAGCCGCGACATCGCGGAAGCCGACCGGATGGGCACCCCGCTAGCGCCCGGCGGGGCCTCCGGCGTGTGGACCGCGGTCGAGTCCCTCACTGATCGGCTCGTAGACCGAGCCAGCGCGCCGGCACCTCCGTAGCCGAGACTCCACTCATGGGCTGGGCAGACTGCCAGCCGCGCTGCGGGTTCTAGCGGGAAAGGGTGCGCCTCAGGAAGTCGTCGAACAGAGGGACGGTGAACGCCGTGTCGCCATGGGCAGGGCTGTAGATCATGCCCTTGGCGATCAGCGCCGACCGCCGGGGCGCCACGGACTGCACCCGCACGCCCAACTCGCTCGCGATGTCGCCCGATCGGTGCGGACCGGGGCCCAACTCGGCCATTGCCCTCAGATACACGCGCTCTCTGGGCGTAAGGCGATCGAACCGCACCCGGAAGAAGTCCCGGTCGAGAGTGTCGGTCACGCTGCGGCTCGCCGCCGTAACGTCATGAAGGGCTATCAGATCTCCCGGGGCTGCATTCCAGGCGTGATAGCCCCATTCCTGAACGAAGTACGGATAGCCCCGGGACTCGGCGATGATGGATTCAATCGCCGCCGGCTCGAAGCGCGCCTGCTGGGCCTCAGCGGGCAACAGCAGAGCGTCGCGGGCCTCGGTGGATGTGAGCGCACCGACTTCGGGGAAGGAAAAAAGACGCTCGGTGTAGGTGCGCGCCTGTCCTGCAATGGCACGCAGCTGGGGAAGACCGGCGGCCACCAACACCACCGGCAGGTTCAGCTGGGTTGTGCGGTGTATCGCGCCAACGGTCGCCCCCATCTCGTCGTCCCGCAAGTACTGCGCCTCGTCGACGGCCAGCACGATGCCACTCCCGCCGTTGGCCGCCGCCTCCCCGGCGGCCACCAGTAGATCCGCCAGGTCCTCCGACAGGACGCCTGAGTCGGCCAGCCCAGGCGTGGCATCAACGCCAACGGAGATAGCAGAGCCGTCGGGCAGATGCAGGGCAAACGACCTGAGCGCCCCGAGCGCTCGAGTTGCGGCCCGCCTCACCGGGCCCTCGGCCATCTGCAGCAAGACTCGGCGGAGCCGGATGGCGAGGAGTTGGCTGAAGCTGCCCGAGTCAGAAGCCTCAATGAATGCCGTCCGGGCGCCTTCCTGACCTGCGACCTCCATGAAGCGGTTCAGCAGCACGGTCTTGCCCGTGCCACGCAAGCCCAGCAACATGCAGCTCTTGCCGGGGCGCCTGTCGAGAGCACGCCTCAAGGTCACGCCGAAGTCGTCAATCACGAGGTCGCGTCCCACTAGCGCCGCAGGCTGTGTTCCTGCGCCCGGCCTGTACGGATTGGCAAGTCGGTCCATCTCGGCCTCCATCAATAGGCACCGGCCGTTCCCGGCACCGGCCTGTCGATGCGATGTTGACCCTCGGCGGCAAACCGCATTCGGGTCAACCGAGTTTACCCTAGTTTATGCAAGTTATGTTGATCTGGATAACTCTCGTAAATATAGCAGAGGGGTGCAACTCCGAGTTCCGGCGCCTGTGAGCAGCCAAGCAGCGGTGCCTGCCGCCCAGCGAGTGCGGCCAGCGGCGTTCAGTCGTTGTGGCGGTGGCGGTGGTGGAGGTCGGGGACGTGGGGGTGGCTGTGCACCCTGGGCCGGTGGCGGTGGACGTGGGTGTGGCGACCCTCGGCGGGGTCGTCGTGGGCGTGGTCGTGGTGGTCGTCGTCGTGGCTGTGTTCGTGCTCATGCTCCGTCGCCCCGTGGGCGTGGGTGTGGTCGTGGGCCGACTTCAATGACACACCCACTCCGGTGGCTGCAATCGCCACCGCGATCAGCTGCGCGACGGTGACCGACTCGCCCAGCACCGACCAGGCGATGACCGCGCCGATGAACGGCGCGGCCGCGAAGATCACCTGGCCCCGGGCCGCGCCCAGGTCCCGAGCGCCCTTCACCCACAGCGTTATCGACGCCCCGTAGCCGGCCGCGCCGATGGCCAGCCCGGCCACGATCTCGCCGAGACTGACATCGGTGGCACCTTCGGCGAAGGCGAGGCCCAGCCCGAAGTTGGCCAGGCCGGCCACGAGCCCCTTCAGCAGGACCACCTGCTCGGGGCTGAGCTGGTCGATCTTGGCGGTCACGCCGTTGTCGACGCCCCAGGACAGGCAGGCGGCCGCGATGAGCAGTGCTCCCAGGCTCAGCTTGAACCCGGGTTCCCAGGCAAGCACGACGCCAGCGGCCGTCACCAGCCCCGCACCGGCCAGGACCCGCCGCCCCAGGTGCTCGCGGAAGATCGTGGCCGCGAGCAGCACGGTGGCGGCCAGCTCCAGGTTGAGCAGGATCGAGGCTGTGGCGGCGGGAGCGCGGGCCAGCCCGGCAACCAGGAACGCGGGCCCGACAGCACCACCGGTCGCCACCGCCACCAGCGCAGGACGCCAGTCGCGCCGCAACGCCACCGCGGTGGGGGGCGAGCGGACCACCGAGGGCACCACGGCCAGGCCCGCTCCCAGATACAGCAGCCCGGCCAGCATCAGCGACGGGACCTCTCCGGCCAGCTCCGACGCGGCCGGCGCCGACGCACCGAACAGCACCGCGGCCAGCAGGCACCGGACGATCCCCGAGCGACTCATCGGCCAAGCGTCCCCGTCAAGAGCGGGCGCGGATAGGTGATGCCGCCACACGCTACGGCCGTGTCATTCCGCTCTCGTTCAATGCGCTCACGGGCCGCCCCAACCAAGGCAACACTGCCCACGCCTCGCGCCGTATGGGCCGCGTCGTCCCGCCTATTCGCTCGGCCTCCAATCATCAGGCTCGGTCGAAAGCGTTCTTGTCGACGTCAAGGTCCCGCACAATCGTCCGGATCGTCCCGGTTCGCAAGTCTCGGCCTCCCCAGTTGGGAATCGTGGTTCGTGCACCATTGACGGGATTCCGCCAGATCTCGTGAGAGCCCCGCGACTGACGGTCGAACTGGCAGCCGAGCGCCCTCAACCTGCGTGTGAGTTCACGGTAGGTCAGACCGCCACCACGAGCTCGCCCGCACCGGCGAGGGCCGCGGGGAGCTCGTCGCCGTGCGCCTCGCAGGATGCAATGAAGTCCGCCGCTACTCCCTCAAGGTGGGACAGGGCCTCTTCGGCGGTCGCGCCCCAAGCCCGGCAACCCGGCAGGATGGGAACTTCCGCCAGATACAGGTCCTCCGTCTCCGTGGACGGACCCCTCACGGTGTATGGGAGCCTGTACTGCTCGGGCATGGCTACGCCTCCGATTGATTCGCGACTCACACGATAGCGAGCCGGACGAAGCGAAGGCGCCGCACGGCTCAGTCCGGTGGGGTGCCGGTGTTGCTCTTATCCCCGTCGCACTCAGCAAATCCGGGGAAGTGGGTCGCCGACCAGCATGTCGACGATTCTGGTGCCGCCGAAGCCGGTGCGCACCAGCACCAGGCCCGGATGCTCGTCGGTGACGGCACCCACCACACAGGCGTCGGCGCCGGCCTCGCAGCCTCGCATTGCCTGGACCGCGGTCTCGGCATCGGTGGCGGGAACGACTGCCAGCATCTTGCCCTCATTGGCGATGTACAGCGGATCGAGTCCCAGCAGCTCGCACGCGCCGGACACCGCGCCCCGCACCGGCAGCGCCCGCTCGTCCAGTTCCACGCCAAGCCCCGACGCCGCGGCCAGTTCGTTGCAGGTGGAGGCCACCCCGCCGCGGGTCGGGTCCCGGAGCCACCGGGTGGCCGGCACAGCGTCCAGGAGGGCCGAGACCAGTTGATGCAGCGGAGCGGTGTCCGACGCCACGTCGGCAGCCAGGGCCAGGTCGCCGCGGGCCACCATCACGGCCACGCCGTGGTCCCCGATCATGCCCGAGAGGACCAGCGCGTCCGATGGCCGCACGGCCGCGGCGGCCAGATGCGTCCCTGGCCTCACGAACCCGACGCCGGTGGTGGTGATGTAGCAGCCGTCGGCCGCGCCCCGCTCGACCACCTTGGTGTCGCCGGTCACGACAGGAACTCCCGCGGCCGAGGCGGCCCGGGCCACGTCGTCCACGATGGCCCGCAGCTCCTCGACCTCCAGTCCCTCCTCCAACACCAGCGAGACGGTGAGCGCCACGGGCTCGGCACCCATTGCGGCCAGGTCGTTGATGGTGCCGTTCACGGCCAGGTCGCCGATGGAGCCGCCGTTGAAGCGGCGGGGAGTCACCACGAAGGCGTCGGTGGTCACGGCCAGTCGCCGGCCATCACCAACCTCGAGCACCGCTCCATCGTCGAGAGCGTCGAGCACCGGATTGGAGAACGCGGGCCGGATGACAGCCTCTAGCAGAGACTGGCCGGCCCTGCCGCCAGCACCGTGGGCCATGGTGATGGTGTCGTCGGCGAGTTTGGGGGCGCGCCGCCGCCACGACTCGACCCGGGCCAGCACCGCCTGGCGTGCCTCCAGGTCGTCCTCGAATGGCATCAGCCGGAGGCCGAGCAAATCGGTGGGCGCGAACGGCCCGCAAGAGCGAGGCCGTGGCCCGAGCGGCCCGTGAGCGCAGCGAACAAGAGCGGGAATGGCACCGCTGCGACGCGAGAGGCGCTCACCTATCCGCGCTCGCCGGCGGCGTGGACCGGGATGCGCGACCGGCTCGAGTACCGCCCGTAGTTGTAGTAGGCCGCGCAGGCTCCCTCCGACGACACCATGCAGGTGCCGATCGGCGTCTCGGGGGTGCAGGCCGTTCCGAAGACCTTGCACTCCCACGGCCGCAGCGCTCCCTTGAGGACCTCGCCGCACTGGCACGCCTTAGGGTCGGCGACCCGCACGCCGGGAACCTCGTAGCGCAGCTCGGCGTCCCACGGCGCGAACTCGGGCGCGATGGCCAGCGCACTCTGAGCGATGAATCCGAGGCCCCGCCACTCGAAGTGCGGCCTGACCACGAAGGCCTCTTTCAGCAGCTCCAGCGCCCGACGGTTGCCCTCGCCGGACACGACCCGCCGGTACTGGTTCTCCACTTCGCAGCGCCCGTCAGCGAGCTGGCGCAGCAGCATCAGCACCGCCTGCAGGATGTCCACCGGCTCGAAACCGGCCGTGACCAGGGGGCGGCCGTACTGCCCGGGAACGAACCGGTACGGATGGGTGCCGATGACCGTCGAGACGTGCCCCGGGCCCAGGAAGCCGTCGAGGTCGAGTCCGGGCGAGTCGAGGATGGCCTTCAGCGGCGGGACGATGGTGACGTGGTTGCAGAACACGCTGAAGTTGTCGACCTTGCGCTCGCGGGCCTGCAGGAGCGTCACCGCGGTCGAGGGCGCAGTGGTCTCGAACCCGACGGCGAGGAACACCACCTGGCGGTCGGGGTTCCGCTCGGCGAGGGCGAGGGCGTCCAGGGGCGAGTACACGATGCGGACGTCGGCGCCGCGGGCCTTGGCCTCCAGCAGGGTCGAGTCGCCTCCCGGCACCCGCAGCATGTCCCCGAAGCAGCACATGGTCACGCCGTCGGCGCAGGCGACCGCGACGGCGTCGTCGACCCGGCCCATCGGGATGACGCACACCGGGCACCCCGGCCCGTGGATGAGCTCGATGCTGGCCGGCAGCAGGGACTCGATGCCGTGGCGGTAGATGGCGTGGGTGTGGCCCCCGCAGACCTCCATGAACTTCCTCGGCGGCTGTTCGGCGGCCGCCTCGGCGATGTCGGCCAGGAGGCGCCGGGCCGCTTCGGGGTCGCGGAACTCGTCGACGTACTTCACGGTGCTGCCTCCGATGCCTGACCGGTGGCCGCGAGCGCGCCCGCGGCTCGCTCGCAGAGTGCGCTCATGAGCGCGGCCTGGGCCTCCTGGATGCGGTGCACCGACATCGACTGTACGACGAGGCTGTGGTCCACGCTCGGGTGGCCGGTGAACGACCCGCCCCCGTAGCCGCTGAGACCCACCGTCGTCATGTCCATGGCCGCCGCCCGGTCGAAGGCGGCGAGCAGGTTCCGGGATGCGCCGCTGGTGCTGCAGCCCACCAGCACGCCACCGGGCTGACCGAAGGCGTCGAGCTGCCGGGAGAAGATCCGCTCGGCGCCGAGATCGTTGGCCAGTGCGGTGGCCACGGCGTAGTCGGTCGAGAGCGACTCGGCCGCAACGCCGTGCGAGCGCAGCATCCGAGCCAGCCGGGCCGCGTCGGTGGCGCTTCCCCCGTTGCCCATGGTGAGCACCCGCCCGCCGGAGCGGGCCGCCCGACCGATGGCTGCACCGGCGGACTCGAGCGGGCCCCGGTTGGACTCCAGCGACTCGCTGGCGAGCCGGTCGGACTCGTCCCGTTTGGCGTCGGCCGACGCCCGCAGCGCCTCACGCAGCGACGCCTCGTCGTCCTCGGCCGCGTCGAGGAACGGGTACAGGAACCCGGTGGAGTCCCCTCCAGCGGCGCCGGCGCTGCCGACCAGGCCGGGATGCTCCAGCGCCACCTGGACCAGCTCCCACAACAGGTGGTAGCTGCGAACGATGGAGATGTCGGCTTGGTCGCCCGAGATGAAGATGTCCGCGGCTACAGCCGGACCCGTGGAGTCGCCTGACTCCCCGATCACGAGCGTGACGTCCGTCGAGCCGGCAGCAGCGGCCTCCGATGGCGCCACCGCGGCGGCCAGAGGGCGGGTGCCGGCCACCACGGGATGGACGAACTCGACCGCCACATGGTGCGCGTGGTCAGGCGCGCCCGGCGCCCGAACCGCGAGCCGCCGCCCGGCGGTGAAGGCGCGGGCCAGCCAGAGCGCCGCGTCGACCGGGCGAGCGGTGCAGTCGATGGCCGAGCCCACGTCTGCGGTCATGGCACAAGACCGCGGCCAGGCTCTGGACCGGGGCTGCCCGCAAGCCGAGGCGAGGACGATCCGCCGGTCATGGCAGGTCGCTGCTGAAGGCCTCGATCTCGTCGTCGTACACCGAGCCCAGCTCCCGCATGAACGCCAGCGTCTCGGCTGCCTCGGCCGCATCGATCCTCGACATCGCGAACCCGACGTGCAGCAGCACCCAGTCGCCCACGGCCAGGGGCTCGTCGTCGACCATGATGGTGTTGACCTCCCGCTGCGCGCCCTCCACATCCACGATGGCCGTGTGCTCACCGGTGGGATGGAGCTCCACCACCTGTGCGGGGATGCCGACACACATCAGACGCCGGCCTCCGCCTGCGATCCCGTCGCTGCCCTGGCGGGAACAAGGTTTGCGAAGAGTGCGCCCACGGCGGTTACGAGACCGTCGCCGGGGCGGTGGTCGAGCAGAGGCCGCGAAGCGGCGTCGGCGGCCATCACACCCTCGGACCACGGAAGGACGCCGACAAGTTCAAGCCCGTGCCGTGTGCAGAACTCGTCGATGGCGTCGGAGTCGGACGGCTGCCGGCACTTGTTGGCCACCACCGCCACCCGGCCGATCGAGGTCTCGGCGGCCAGCGAGGCCTGCAGTCTCACGGCCTCCAGTGACCGGTAGTAGGGCTCCGCGACGAGAAGCAGAACGTCGGCGTGCCGTGCGGTGCCCCGGCTCAAGTGCTCGGGCGACGCTTCGAGATCCAGCAGCGTGACCGTGCCCGCCGCGGCGTCCCCGAGATCAGCCAGCAGGGCGCTCACGGTGGCGTGGGCTGAGCACATGCAGCCCTCGTCGGCGTGCTCGGGCATCCCCATCCGCACGAGGCGCACGCCGTCGGGCGCCTGTGCTGCGTGGCGCTGGAGCACCTCGTCGACCGGCGCGGCCAGGCGGGGGCCGTCGAAGCGGCGCGACACCAGCGACGGGGGCAGGAACGGCGGCACCGCGGCGGAATCGACTCCGATGGCCGCATGCAGGTTGGGATTGGTGTCGCCGTCTATGGCCACCACGCTCGCACCCGACCGGGCCAGCAATCGGGCCCCGGTCGCACAGATGGTGGTCTTGCCGGCTCCTCCCTTGCCCGCGACCGCGATCCTCATGGGCGTGTGCCGTCTAGCGCCTCGAAGTACTCCAGAGCAGAGGCGAGGCCGTCACGGACCATGACCAGCTCGCCGGCCGCGGCCGCGGCCGAGGCTCGCCCGGAATCGGTCAACGAGTAGAGGCGCCGGTCCGGCCCCGAGAGGGAGGGAACCCACTGCGAGGTCACCAGCTCGCGCTGCTGCATGGTCCGCAGGGCCCTGTAGACGGCCGCGAGGTCGACCGACAGCCCGAGAGACCGGACGGTCTCGTACAGCTCGTAGCCGTAGGAAGTGCCGTCCCGTTCCAGGCTCAACAGCAGGAACCCGCTCAGGAACCGCCGCGGGAGGCCCTCGCTCTTGTCAGCCGGCATGGTCGTGATCGTGGCCCAGGCGCTGCGCCACGCAGGCCTCGGCCTCGTCGACGGAGGCATGGCACCAGCAGTCGTCGCTGCACTCCCCGTGGGCGGGCTTGGTCAGATCGGCGAACGCCTCCTGGAACTCCCTGGCGCCCCGCTCCAGCCCGAAGTCCGACAGCGCGAACCAGTCGCCGTCGCGCACCAGGTAGCCCTCCTCCACCAGGCGGTCGAGGTAGGTCATCCCGATGGCCGCGTCCACCCCCAGGAACCGTTCGATCAGGCCGGGATCGACCACATCGCCGAAGCCCTCGCCCCTCAGCCAGTACATGACCTGGAGGATCTCGCTGCGCCAGTAGAGGGCTGCCAGCGCGCCGGACTTGGGTGACGCAGCCGGCGTGCTCACGATCCCGCGCCGAGGCGCTCGGCCTTCGCCGACACGCCTTCGAGCGCGCCGGCGATGACGGTGAGCTGCTCGTTGACCCGGGTCACCGACGGTCCGACGGAGGCGCACTGCGTCTCGATGGCGCGGACGCCGAAGGTGACCTTGCCGAGGGACTGGGAGATGCGCCGCAGTGAGCGGGAGATGACGATCAGGTAGGTCGCGAGGGCCCCGACGAAGACCACGATCTCGACCACGGTGAGGATGATGAGGAGTGTGCGCATCAGTCGTCGCCCCCTGCCTGGGCTAGCGCCTCATCCAGGAAGGCGTCGTGCTTGAGCGCCTCCTCGGTGAAGACGTCGAGGCGGACCGTGGTCTGATGCAGCATCCAGGTGGTGGCCGTGTTGCGGGCCACCTGCTTGCCCGTCTCCCAGATGGCGTCCGAGCCCGACTCGATGCGGCGCACCTTGCGGTAGAAGATCTGCAGCAGCAGCACCGCCACCAGGCAGACCACCAGACCCAGCGCCAGGGTCAGCCACCAGAGCGCGTCAGTGCTCATCGTCAGCCCCCGTCCCTCGAAGCGAGATGCTCTCGCACTGCGCCCGCCCCCGCGGTGATCCGCTCGATCGCCGAGTTGACGTCGTTGACCGCCCACAGCGGAGCGGTGTTGTCGCGTGACTCCTGCAGCGCGGCCAGGATGGCCTCGGCCTTCACCGCGGCCCGATGAGCGCCTCGGATCATCAGCAGCAGCAACACGACGACGGCGAGGATCAGAACGCCCCCGATCACGTAGCCGATGACCCATCCTGTCGTCATGGACCCTCCCGCAGCCGTTCCGGCGGTCCGGGCCAGCATAACCCAGCGCCTCTGCTAGATGCGATTCGCACATAGTGTTAGGCTCGGCTCGTTGGCAGATCCGAGTTCGGGAGGCTTTGCTCGTGGCTCAGTACACCAAGGTCGTGCCCGGTTCGACGCACGGCGAACTTGAGGCCAAGCCGCTCATCACCGACCCCGACGACCCGCTGGCGCCGGTCGCCCTGCGCAGCCCCCAACGCCCGAAGCGATCCGAGTTGGTGTCCCAGGGGCCGCTGGAGAAGGCCTACCTGTTCTGGATCGTCGGCGCCAGCTGCGACGGCTGCACCATCGCCATCTCCGGAGCCACCCACCCGCGGGTCGAGGACCTGCTCACCGGCCGGGTTCCCGGACTGCCCCGCATCGAGCTCGTCCACACCGTGCTGTCGGTGGAGTCGGGCCCGGAGTGGACCGAGAACCTGCGCCTGGCGGCCGAGGGCAGGCTCGACGCCCCCTACCTGATCTTCTGGGAGGGGTCGATCATGGACGAGACCGTCTCGGGCGAGTACGGCTACTGGATGGGGCTGGGCGAGGATCGTGCCGACGGCCGCCAGATCACCAGCCTGGAATGGCTCGACCGGCTCGCGCCCGGCGCCGCCGCGGTGCTTTCCATCGGGACCTGCGCCTGCTGGGGCGGCATCCCCGCCGCAGCCGGCAACCCCACCAACGCCATGGGAGTCATGGACCACCTCGGCAAGGACTACCGGTCCGCTCTGGGGCTCCCGGTGATCAACATCCCGGGCTGCTCACCGGTGGGCGACAACATCACCGAGACGGCCGCGGCGGCTCTGCTGTTCCTCAACGGCCTCGCGCCGCTGCCCGAGTTCGACGAGCTGGGCCGGCCCGCCTGGCTGTTCACCGAGACCGTCCATCGCCACTGCCCCCGGGCCGGCTACTACGAGGAGGGCGTGTTCGCCCACTCCTATGGCGACAAGGAGTGCCTGGTCGAGTTGGGCTGCTGGGGACCCATCGTGCAGTGCAACATCGCCGAGCGGGGCATCGTCGACGGCCACGGCGGCTGCATGAACATGGGCGGCATCTGCATCGGCTGCACCATGCCGGGCTTCCCCGACAAGTTCTCCCCCATCTACGAACGGCCGCCGGGTGCGCTGCTGTCCACCAACACCAACCGGGTGATGGGCGGGTTCATACGCCGGATGCGCCAGCTGTCACAGACCGACAAGATGCGCTCGGCCCGCTGGCACGACAGCCGGGACCTGCCCAGCGGCTGGGGCCGCTACAAGACCCAGCCGGTCGGGGCGGAGCGCCTCATCCACCGGCTCTACTCCCGCAAACAGCATTCTCACGAGGGAGGGCGCTGACCGTGAGTGCACAACCAATGGCTGCATCCCTGCACGCGCTCGCGGCCGCCCGGTCGGACCGAGAGCGCCTGAACCGAAGTAAAGGGCGCTGACCCCTCATGTGTTTCAAGAACCTGCCCATCACCTTTGACGACAGCGGCAAGGCCCGCCTGGCCGAGGGGGTCAGCGACCCGTACGCGGTGGCCGTTGCCGAGCCGCGGGACTTCGTCCGCGGCGCCCTGGACCGGCGCAGCGCAGGGGCGCTGGCCGCCCCGCCGCGGCTGCGGGAGTGGAGCATCGACCCGGTCACCCGGGTGGCGGGGGCGCTGGCCGTCCACACCGTCCTCGACCTCGAGACCCGCACGGCGGTCGAGGCCCACTCCATGGCGATGCTGTTCCGGGGCTACGAGATCATCCTCAAGGGCCGGGACCCTCGCGACGCAATCGACATCTCGTCAAGGGCCTGCGGCGTGTGCGGTGGCGTCCACGCCTCGGTGTCGTCCCTGGCGATCGAGATGGCCTTCGGGATCCAGCCCCCGCCCCTGGGCGTGTGCGTGCGCAACCTCGGCGAGGTGGCCGAGATGTTCTACGACCACCCGCTGCACCTCGGGCTGCTGGCCGGGCCCGACTACTCCACCGCCATCGTGTCGGTCACCAACCCCGAACTGGTCGATCGGGCGTCGGCGACCCTGGCCCCGCACGCCGACGTCCACGGATTCGTCACCGTCAAGGACATCATGGACGCCCTCAACCCGCTGGAGGGGTCCATCTACCTGGAGTCGCTGGAATACACCCGCATCGCCCGCAAGATGTGCACGCTGATGTACGGCAAGTACCCGCATCCCTCCACCCTCGTGCCCGGCGGCGTGTCCACCACCGTCAGCACCACGACCTTCAACGAGTACTACGCCAACCTGGGCAAGATCTTCGACTACGCCAAGCGGCTGGCCGGGATCTGGGACGACATCTGCGACTTCTTCCTGGAGGCCAATCCCGCCTACTCCGATGTCGGCCTGCGACCGTCGAACCTGATCCAGACCGGCATCTGGGACGACCTCGAGGTCTACGACGCCACCTACGCCAACATCGATGCCTGGGGGCAGGCCCGCTACTCCGCGCCCGGGATCATCAAGGAGGGCGAGCTCCTCACCACCAAGCTCACCGAGATCAACATGGGCATCGAGGAGTTCGTGGAGCACTCCTACTACGACGACTGGACCACCAACGGCAACGGCAACATGCGATTCCCCACCGACGCGCTGGGCAACCCGCTGTCGCCCTACCACGCCTGGAACAAGGAGACCATCCCCCGCCCGGAGGGCAAGAACTTCAAGGACAAGTACTCCTGGTCCACCGCCCCCCGCTGGGACCGCACCTCCATGGAGACCGGCGTGTACGGGCGCATGTGGACCACCGCCATGGCCCAGCAGCTTCCCGACAACCCGTACATCGAAGCCACCGGCGACGGACTGCGCATGCTGCTGCCCGCCCACGACCTGCCCGAGACCGAGCTGTTCTGGAGGGTTCCGGAGAAGCTCAACGCCTTCGAACGCAACCGGGGCCGGGCCTACGGCGTGGCCTTCACCGCGGCCATCGGGATGATCTGCCTGATGCAGGCCTTCGAGTACTGGCGCAAGGGCGAGACCAGGGTGTCGACGCCGTTCAAGGTTCCCCGCGACGAGCGGGTGTCAGCCGGCTTCTGGGAGGCAGGGCGGGGCTACCTGACCCACCACATGCACATGGACAAGGGACGGCTGCTCAACTACCAGATCAACACGCCGTCAACGTGGAACGCATCACCCCGGGACCCCTTCGACAATCCCGGCCCCTACGAGCAGGCCATCATGGGAACGCCGATCCTGGAGAGCGTCGGCGACGACGACATCAAGGGCATCGACATCCTGCGGACGATCCGCAGCTTCGATCCCTGCATGCCGTGCACCACCCACATGGACACCGGCCGGGGGGTCATTACCCGCGAGGTCAACTCGTGCGGGTGCACACTGGAGTGATGCGGGCCGCACAGGACGGCACTCCCGACAATCCTCCATCCCCGGCGACACCGCCCCGCCGCGCCGCCGCGGGCGTAGACCCAGGCGCGACCCCCGCGACGTGGGCGGAGCGCGACGAGGTGCTCGACACCCTGCTGGGTCCCGGCGCTCAGGTGAGACCCGGCCGGGATGACGCCGGGCCGGGCTGCACGCTGGTGGGAGGCATCGGCCTGCCCTGGCTGCGCGACCTGGACTTCGGCACGAATTGGCTGGCCCGGGCCGCCTCGCTCGTGTGGCCCGACGACGTGGTGCTCGAGGACCTGTCGTACGCGGCCCACCGGGTAATGCACCGGCTCCAGGAACTGCAGCCGGCACGGGTGGTGCTGCTCGGCTGCATGCCCCGGGGCACCGGACCACCCGGGACGATCCGGCGCTACCGGCTGTCCGGGGTGCCCGATCCGGACCCCGGCGAGGTGCATGAGCGCCTCGGCGAGGCGGTGGGGGGCATCGTCGACCTGGACCACACCCTGGCCGTCTGCCGGCATTGGGACGCGCTGCCCGACGACACCGTCGTCATCGAGGTGGAGCCGGCCGAGAGCGAGTTCGGCTGGGGATTCTCGCAGCCTGTTGAGGACGCGGTGGACGAGGTGCTCGCCATGGTCCGCCACGAGGTGTCACGTTGAGCGAGACGGGATCACCGTCGAGCCGGCTCGGGCTCGGAGTCGAGCCCGCGGCCGCGCTAGGAACGGGATCATGACCGCGCCCGACGAGCTGACCTACGGCGAGATCCTCGAGCGAGCGGCCGAACTGGCCACCAGCCTCCTGGAGTGCGGCGACGAGCGGGTGGCCGCCGAGGCTGAGGAGCTGCTCGACTGGCTCGACGCCTACCACCGGGAGGGGCTGGGCCGGCTGGTCGAGATGGTGCGCCAGTGGCGCGGCGAGCTGTTCCTGGAGCAGGCGGCCCTGGATCCCGTAGTGGGCGAGCTGCTGGCCACCTACGGCCTCGGCACCGACACCGACTCCGCCGCGGCCGAGCGGGTCATCCAGTTGGCGCTGGACGAGGTCCGGCCCTACATCCACTCCCATGGCGGCGAGGTGGAGGTGCTCTCCGTCAGCGACGGAGTCGTGCAGCTGCGGATGCACGGCACCTGCAACGGCTGCACCGCGGCCGACGACACGGTCACTCGCCGCATCGAGGTGTCGCTGCGCGAGCACTGGATCGACTTCAGGCGGGTCGAGATGGAGGAGCACACTGAGGCGCCCCACCCGCCGCCCAGCCCGGGCGAGACCTCCACCGGTCTGACCATCGGGCCCCGCCGGTCATGACCACGGCGGCAGAGATCGACGTGAGCGATCTCTGCTTCGCCGCCCGGGCCCTGGCCCAGACCCATCCGATGACCGAGGAGTCGCTGCGTTACAGGCAGGCGTGCTTCGAGCAGGAGCGGGAGCGCCAGCCCGTGACCGAGTTGGCCGACTGGGCCAGCACCGCCCTGCTGGTGGGCTACTGCCTGCGTCGCTCGGAGGAGCAGAGGGCTCAAACCGAGACTCCTGCCGCCGCGGTGGCGCCGGGCGGCGGGATCGACCTGGAGAGCGTGACCGCTCTCAGCGAGTCGCTGCGCGTCGGTGACGCCGGAAGCGTGTCGCTGCTGCCTGCGGAGGTGACCATCGCCGCGCTCGACGAGATCATCGGCACCGAACTGGACAAGCGCCGCGAGCACCTGCGCGAGCAGATGGATGATGCGTCCTGGTCCGAGCTCGGGGACTACATCGCCTGGTGGGTCATCCACGGCTACGCCCTGAGGGCCGGCGAGCGCCCGAGGCCGAGCACCTCGGCTCGGGTGCTCGTGGTGGGTGTGGGCAACGTCCTCCACGGCGACGACGGGTTCGGTGTGGAGGTGGTCAAGCGACTCCGTGAGCGGCGCCCGCTGCCAGGGGTCACCGTGGCCGAGACCGGCATCGGCGGGATCCATCTCGTGCACGAGCTGATGGCGGGTTACGACGCGCTGGTGGTGGTGGACGCGGTCGATCGGGACCGTGCGCCCGGAACCGTGATGGTGATCGACGCCGAGGTGATCGACGTGGCCGGACTGGACGTCGACGAACGCCACGACCTGCTCGCCGACATGCACCTGGCTACTCCCGAGCGTGCCCTCATGGTGGCCAAGGCGGCCGGCGTGCTCCCGGAGCGCACCGTCATCGTCGGCTGCCAGCCCGCGGCGGTCGACATGCTGGGGATCGGACTCACCGCGGCTGTGAACGCTGCAGTCGACCACGCGGTCGCGGAGGTGGAGCGCTGCGTGCAGGAGCTCGCCTCGACACACGCCTCGCGAACATGACCATCGAGAACCTCGAGGCCGCGCTCGCAGCCGTGAACCTCGCCGAGGCGCCCGACGGGTGGGCGCTGGCCGCGTACCGGCTGGCGGTGGCGAGATCGGAGGCCGCAGGCCGCCCCGAGGACCTCGATCAAGCCCTGGAACTGCTCGACAAGGCTGCTCGAATCCTCACCGCCGACCGGGCGCCCGTCGAGCACGGACGCATTCTCACCGCGGCGGCCAACTGCCACCGCGCCGGCGGTCGCCCGGGCCGGGCGCTTGAGATGTTCGCCCGGGCGGCCGAGTTGCTGGCGCCCCGGGCGCCGGTGAACGAGCACGCCGGAGCTCTGATCAATGTGGGGCTGGCGCACTGCGAAGCCGGCAAGCCGGCGGCGGGGATCGAAGCCCTGAACCGAGCCATCGAAATCGTGACAGCCCACCGCGAGCCGGTCCCGGCGGGCGGTGAGGGCTCCACCGACGACGAGGCGAGCCGGCTGCTGGGCGCGGCCCTCATCAACCGGGCCCAGGCCCGGCAGGCGCTCGGAACCGACGAGGACCTCGAATCGGCCGCCGACGACTACCGGGCCGCCGTCACGGCGCTCCCGGAAGCATCGCTCCAAGCCGGAATGGCAGCCCACGGACTCGGCGCGACCATCCTGGAACTCTGCCGGCGGGGATCGGCCGGCTGGGACGCCCGTGACGCCGCGGGAGCTTTCGAGCAGTCCTTGAGCGTGCTCAGCCACACCAGCTTCCCGTTCCACCACGCGGTTGCGAGGCACAGCCTGGCGCTGGCCTACGAGGCGAGGAGCGAGCCCGGCGACCTGGCCCGGGCCCTGAACAGCGCCCACGCCGCCATCGCGGTCTTCGACCCACGCCTGCACGCGTCCCACTGGCGAACCGCCCATGCCACGCTGGCCCGCCTGGAATCCGCGCTGGACGGCGGGGATCCGGGAATCGGACGCTCGAGCCATGTGGCCCGCCTGCTGGCCGCCACCACCGAAGCCGAGCGCGACCAACTGCTGAGAGACCGGCTCCTGCGGGCCGCGTCGTTGCCGCCCACCGGCATGAGCGCCGACCTGGACGCGCTGATCGGCTCGCTGGCCGATCTGGACCTCGACGGCTACCGGCGGGTCCTTCGATCCCTGATCGGCGGGCTCATGGAGCTGCCCGACCGGTTGCTGGAGGCGGCCTGCGAGACGGTGTGCCGGATCCATGCCGAGCACCACTCGACCGAAGCCCTGAACGAGACGCTCGACAGTGTGATCACTGAACGGCTCTTCGGGCCGCAGCGGGTCCGGGTCCGCGACCTGCTCGAGGCGAACGGATGGGTACGGCCGTGACGGATGCCGCTGCCTGCGCCGCCGAGAGAGCCGGAGCCTTCATTCACGCGATCGTCTGGGCCGAGCACACCACGCTGTGGGACCTGCTGAGCGACCAGGGTCGGGCCGCCGCCCTGTCGGTGGCGGTGCGCAACGGGCTCGACCGCGTCGTCGCCGGACGGATACGCGACGATCTGGCCGACCCGGTCGAGCGGGAACGCTTCCTGCAACAGCTGGTTGGAGGCCTGCGCCGCGATCTGCGCAGCGTCGAACTGACCGAGCTCACGGTCGGCGAGTGGCGCACCGCAGGCGACGGCTCGGTCGCGGTCGAGCTGCTGACACCGTCACAGCTGCCCGGCATCGATGCCTGGCCGGCGGGTCGGCTCATTCTGAGCTGCGACACCGACCGGGGCTGGTTGGTGGACCGTCTGGAGCCGAGGCTGGCCGGGCCGTGACCCCGCCGACGAGGACGGCGGCCGTGGCGCTGTCGGTCGAGGCGCTCCTGCACCAGTGGGCCCGCCAGTCAGCCGCGCCGGCGGGGGCGGCCGTCGTCGCCGACACCGAGATCGCAGCCCGCCGCCGCGGCGGCATCGAATGGCGCACACCCGACGCCGTCGCAGTCAGCGTGCTCGCCCGGCCCGAAGCGCTCGATCCGTCGGCCGTCGATGTCGGCTGGGCCGCGGCCAGCCTGGCTGCGGCCCGAGCGCTCGACGCTTGCCGCGACGGCCCCCGGTCCTGCCGGTGGCCCGATCTGGTCGTGTGCGAGCCGGGCGACGATCTCGAGGTGGCCGTCAGCTTCGCCTGCACGCTGGGACCGGGCCGGGTCGAGTCCGCCGCGCTCACCGTGCGGGTCGGACCAGTGGTCCCGCCCCAGGAGCGCTCCCGCCTCTGCGACGCGCTTCTGATGCACCTGCGGGATCTGGCCTCCGGGCTCGACGATCCGTCTTCCATACTGGACTCCTACCGGGACCGCTGCTCCACCCTGGGACAGGCGGTCGAGCTGCGGCTGCTTCCCCACGGCACCATGCGGGGCCTGGCCACCGACATCGACGACGCCGGTCAGCTGGTACTGGCGTCTCCGACCGGCCTGCGGGAACGGATCGCGGTCGCGTCGCTCAACAACGTGAGGCTCCTGCCGGACTAGGCCTGCCTCTTGGCCCGACCCCACGAAATTGATGCGGATATTGGGCCTCCAGTGGCCGTTTCGTCGCCAATTTCGGGGGACGCGGTCAGGACGCGGTAGAGAAGAGGATGATTGCGACCGCGCCCAGGGCCGCTCCGACCCACTGCCAGCGGCGCACGGACTCGTGGTAGATCCGCCAGGCCAGCGTCATGGTCGTGACCGGCGCGAAGCCCAGCATGGCGGCGACAACCGCCACGTTGCCCCGCTGGAAGGCGATGACCATCGCGATGACGGCGCCGATGTCGATCAGGCCCACCAGGAGGCCGAAGCGGCGAGCGTCGGATGACACCGGAGCCATCAACCCGAACGGCACGGTGATCATGGGGATCCAGAACACTGAACCAAGCTGGGTCAAGAACGCGGGCATTGCTCCGGCATCGGGCGTGATCTGAGCGAACGTCAGGCTCAGGCAGCCCAGAAGCGCTCCCACGAGGCAGCCCATCGCCACGCCGGAGCCCGACCGCAGCATCTCGACGTTGGGCAGTCGACCCTCGCTGGAGATGAGCAGCACGGCCGGAATGGCCAGCATCACGCCGGCGAACTCGGCTCCGCCCAGCGCGTCGCCGGTGAGCGGGCCCACCACCGCCGGAACGACCAGTGACACCAGGCTGAACACCGGGGCCACCACCGCCATCGGTCCCCGCTCCATGGACAGGTACAGCAGCGGCCGGACCGTCGCCGCGAACACCAGCGCCACCAGCGTCCAGTAGAAGTCGGTCCGGCCGAAGTGGGCGGGAGGGAACACCAGCACGAAGAGGCCGGCCACCACTGCACCGACGCAGGACGCCACCCAGGCGATGGACACCACCGCGCCGCGATGGTCGATGCGGCGTCCGCCGACGCCCCCGAAGAAGTCGCCGGTCCCGAGCAGGGCTGCGGCCAGTCCCCCGAGAAATACAGGCAAGCCATCAGGCTACGTTCCCGGCTCGCCTTACCGGCTCCGGCTGCGGCCGTCGGCTGCAGCAGGGCAATACGATGCTCGGATCGACGCAGCCTCCACGGACACCTGCACGCCGGGCCGCAAGACGCTAGGCATCGACGTGGGCGGCACGTTCACCGATGTCGCCTCGTGGGACGGCGAAGCCATGACCGTCGGGAAGGTCCCCTCCACTCCCCGCGACCAGAGCGAGGGGGTCATGGCTGGAGCCGGCGCGGCGGTGCCGGCGGATGCCCGGGCCAACCTGCTGCACGGCACCACTGTGGCCACCAACGCACTGCTGGAGCGGCGAGGGGCCCGGACCCTGCTGGTGACCGACACCGGGTTCGAGTCGCTGATCGAGATCGCCCGCCAGGACCGCCCGTCGCTGTATGACCCGTTCGCCGACCGGGCCCCGCCGCTGGCCGAGCCCGGGATGCGCATCGGGGTCGACGTGCCCGCGGCCGGTCGGGACGATGAGGTGGAAGCGGTGGCGGCCACGGCTCGCGACAAGGGCGCGGGGGCGGTGGCGGTGTGCCTGATGTACTCGTACGCGGACTCCGCGGCCGAGCAGGCCCTGGCCGAGCGCCTCCGCAGCCAGTTGGGAGTGCCGGTGTCGGCGTCGTCTGAGGTGGTGGCCGAGTTCAGGGAGTACGAGCGGTTCTCCACAGCGGTGCTCAACGCCTTCCTGGCACCGGAGGTGGCCGGCTACATGGGCAGCCTGGCCGACCGGGCGGCGCGGGCCGGCTTCATCGACGAGATCTCGGTCATGCGGTCCTCGGGCGGGCTGGTGTCGCTCGATCACGCGTCGGCCTTCCCGGCGTCGATCCTGCTGTCGGGGCCGGCCGGCGGGGTGGTGGCCGCCGCCGCGCTGGGCGAACTCATGGGCACGCACACGCTGATCTCCTTCGACATGGGCGGCACGTCCACCGACGTTTGCCGGGTGCGGCAGGGCCGGCCCGAGGTGACCTACAACCGCGAGGTCGCCGGCCATGCGTGCCTGATGCCGTCGGTGGCGGTGCACACCGTCGGCGCCGGGGGCGGGTCGGTGGCCTGGGCCGACCCCGGCGGCGCCCTGCGGGTGGGGCCACGCTCCGCGGGAGCCGACCCCGGACCGGCCTGCTACGGCCGCGGCGGCACTGAAGCGACCGTCACCGACGCCAACGTGGTGCTGGGACGGCTGGAGCCGAGCGCCAGGCTGGCGGGCACGCTGGCCCTGCGAGCGGACCTGGCCATGGGTGCCTTCGAGCGGCTGGGGTCGCAGCTGTCGCTGGGGCCCGTCGAAGCCGCGCTGGGGGTGGTGGCCGTGGTGGAGTCGCACATGACCCACGCGGTGCGGGCCGTGTCGGTCGAGCAGGGCACCGACCCCCGCGACGCGGTGTTGATGGCGTTCGGGGGCGCGGGCGGCCTGCACGCCGGCGCGTTGGCCCGGTCCCTGGAGATGAGCGGCGTGATCGTCCCGCCCTTCGCCGGGGTGTTCTCGGCGTTCGGCCTGCTGCTGAGCGCGCCCCGAGCTGACACGGCCCAGACCGTCAACATCACCGGCTCGGACCGCCACCGGCTGCCGGCCGCGGCCCGGGACTTGCTGGCCGCGGCCCACCGTCGGATCGAGGCCGACAGCGGGCGGCCCGCAGAGACCTCGGCCCTGATCGTGGACATGCGCTATGTGGGCCAGGCCCACGAGACGTCGGTGCCCTACACCGAGGGCGAGCCGTGGGACACGCTGTGCGAGCGGTTCCATGGCCTGCACGCCGAGCGCAACGGCTTCGCCCGGCCTACCGATCCGGTGGAGGCGGTGACGGTGCGAGCCGAGGCCGTCGGATCGGCTGCGCTGCGCTGGGCGGACCTGCCCGCCTTCGAGCCCGAGGCCGGTGAGGCGCGGCGGGGGTCGCGCACCGTGCTGGGCCCGTCCGGACCGGTCGAGGCGGAGGTGTGGTGGCGTCCGGCGCTGGCGGTCGGCGCGGAGGTCGTCGGGCCGGCCGTCATTGCGGAGGGCGAGTCGACGACGTATCTGGCTGCCGGCGAGCGGGCCTCGGTCCACGAGACCGGCGCCTTGAGGATCGAATGGTGACGGCGTGAACCCCATCGGGCAATTGGCAGCAAAACGCACGCATACCGTGCAAAACGCTGCCAATTCGCCAACGGCGACCGGAGTCACGAACAACTGGCAGCAAAATGCACGCATACCGTGCAGAACGCTGCCAATTCCCCGACGGCGACCGGAGCGACCAAGAACTGGCAGCAGAATGCACGCATACCGTGCAGAACGCTGCCAATTTCTGTGGGGGCGGTGACGCAGTGGCCCTGAACGCGATCGACCTGGAGGTGGCCCGGCACCGGTTCACGGCCGCGGCCGACGAGATGGGCGGCGTGCTGCGCCGCACCGGTTACTCCCCCAACATCAAGGAGCGGGCCGACTTCTCCACCGCTCTGTTCGTGCCCGGCGGCGAACTGCTGGCCCAGGCCGAGCACATCCCGGTGCATCTCGGCTCGATGCCGGCGTCGGTGCAGGCCGTGATCGACGTCTTCGGCGAGGTGCTGGAGCTCGACGCCCAGTACGCGGTCAACGACCCCTACCACGGCGGCACCCACCTGAACGACCTGACCATCGTGCGGCCGGTCGCCCACGGGGGCGACCTCGTCGGGTGGGTGGCCAACCGGGCCCACCACTCCGACGTGGGCGGCGACGCACCCGGGTCTATGCCGGCCGACGCCACCCGGCTCGACCAGGAGGGCCACGTGGTGGCGCCGACGCTGGCCGCCCGGGGCGGGCAGTGGGCGCCGGAGTTCCTGGACCCGTTCCTGGCCGCCACCCGCACCCCCGACGAGCGGGTCGGGGACCTGTCGGCCCAGCTCGGCGCCAACGAGGTCGGGGCCCGGCGGCTGATCGAGCTGTGCGAGGCCTACGGGCCGCCGGGCTACACGGCGATCTGCGACGGGCTGCTCGACTACGGCGAGCGGCGGATGCGGGCCGCCATCGGTGACCTGCCCGACGGCGACTACGACTTCGAGGACTACGTGGAGGGCCCCGACCGCCTCCACAACATCGCGGTGCGGGTCTCCATCGACGGCTCCGACCTGCACGCCGACTTCGCGGGCTCGGCCCCGCAGGTGGAGGCAAACTTCAACTCCGTGGAGGCGGTGGCGGTGTCGTGCCTCTACTACGCGGTGCGGGTGGCCACCGACCCGTCCATTCCCGCCAACGGCGGCTGCTACCGGTCGATCACCATGTCGTCGCCGGCAGGCTCGATAGTGAGCGCGGAGCCGCCCGCGGCGGTGGCCGCCGGCAACGTCGAGACCTCCCAGCGCATCGCCGACACGCTGCTGGGGGCGCTGGCCCAGGCCACGCCCGAGGCGGTGCCGGCCGCGTCGCAGGGCACGATGAACAACGTGCTGGCCGGATCGGACGCGTTCGCCTACTACGAGACCGTGGGCGGCGGCCAGGGCGGGCGCTGCGGCCTCGCCGGCCAGTCGGGCATCCACACCGGCATGACCAACACCAAGAACACCCCGATCGAGAGCCTCGTGCAGCACTACCCGCTGCGCATCACCGCCTACGGCCTGCGCTCCGGCAGCGGCGGCGAGGGCCGCTACCCGGGCGGCGAGGGCATCGTGCGGGAGATGGAGTTCCTGGAGGACGCCACCGTGACCCTGATGGGAGAGCGCCGCGTCACCCAGCCCTGGGGCCTCCAGGGCGGCGGCCCCGCAGCCACCGGCGAGGACTGGCTGATCCGCCGCTCCGGCACCCGGGAGCTGCTCCCCGGCAAGGTCACCCTGGACGTCCAATCAGGCGACCGCCTGCGAGTCCTCACCCCAGGAGGAGGCGCCTGGGGCCGGGCGTAGGGCGCGACGTCGAGGGCGAGACAGCGCTCACACACTTGGACAATCTGTTAGACAACTAGTTGGACAAAATAAGGGGTCATTAGTAGCCTCTCTTCATGAGGTCCTACCTTGAATCCCATCCATGGATCACGTTTGAGGCTACCGACCTCAACGATCTTGAACCGAAGACATGGATGCTGCTGGGTGAGGCGCGCTCGAAATGCGACCACCTAGCCGGCACGCCGTTGCGCCCGAGTGTCGCTCGCCAGCTTAGCAGAATTGCTCTCGTGAGGGGAGCACAGGCTACGACAGCCATCGAGGGCAACACTCTCACGGAGGATCAGGTAGCCGGCATTCTCGACGGCACCTTTAGAGCCCCACCCTCACGCGAATATCAGCAGCAGGAAGTGCTCAACGTGCTCGGAGCGCTCCGGTCGATCTCGGCAATGGTCTTGACCGCAGATTCCTCCACGGACATGACTGCTGGGTTGATCCGTCGGTTCAACGGCCAACTCCTTGAAGGGACCGAGCACGAATCGCACGTCGTACCAGGGCAGGTACGCACCTATCCCGTCGTCGTATCGTCCTACCGAGGTGCGCCAGCGGAGGACTGCGACTACTTGCTGGAACGTCTCGCCGAATGGCTTGAGAGTGAAGTCTTCGAGTCCGACGACCCCGAGATCGGTTTCGCGCTGACGGTAGCGCGCGCCGTCTACGCCCATCTCTACATCTCTTGGATACATCCTTTCGGTGACGGAAACGGTCGCACGGCGAGGCTGCTGGAGTTCCTGATCCTCGCTAGGAGCGGCGTGGTTCCCCTTCTGGCCGCCAACCTTCTCTCCAATCACTACAACCTGACGCGTGATCGGTACTACCGAGAACTTGCGAAATCCAGCAGAACCGGGAGGACGGCGAGCTTCCTGACGTACGCAACGCAAGGGCTTGTGGACGGAATTCGGGGGCAGATCGAGAGTGTTCGAGAGCAACAACTCGAGGTGACGTGGGCCAGCTTCGTCAACAACACTCTTAGCCACTACCCATCGAGTCCGGCCCGGGATAGGCAGCGCGCGCTGATTCTTGCTATGCCGCTGAACGCCACTGTTTCCCGAGACGAGATACCAGGACTCAGCCTTGAGGTCGCGAGGTTGTATGCGAGGACTGGCCCTCGAACGCTGAGCCGCGACCTCAACCGGCTAAGAGACGCCAAGTTACTGACCAGAACTTCGGAGGGTTGGATGCCCAACCACGCGATCGTCGAAGCCTTCCGACCCAACATCGCAGACAGCGATCTACCGTAGCAATGCACGCCAATGGAGCAGCAGGTGACGGATACGATCATCGCGTGACGGGAGACGAACCTAGGCCCACACTCAAGCGTGTCATCGCAGAACGGGTGACGGAGTTCGTCAGGGTTGGAGACACCGTGCGCCGCCCTGCCTCGGCGAATGCCGAGTCAGTGCGTCAACTCTTGGTGCACCTGGAACGGTCCGGCTTTCGGAGGGGCGCCCCGGGTGTTGAGTGCCGAGCCCGACGGCGGTGTGGTGCTGAGTTGGATCGACGGATGGGTCCCTGCCGATTCTGAGGCGTGGAAGCTGGACCTGCGCTCGCTGGAATCGGTGGGCGAGCTACTGCGGGCCTACCGACTGCGCGCAGGGCTTCACCCCTGACGCTGGCTTCGAAGAGGGTCCCCCGTCAATTGCCGAGGGGCAGATCGTGTGCCACGGTGACGTCGCGCCCCGCAACACCGTGTTCAGGGACGGGCGGGCGGCGGCCTTCATCGACTGGGACGGCATCTGGGTGTCGGCGCCGATGTGGGACCTCGGGCACGCCGTGTGGCAGTTCGGTCCCGTCTGCGGCGACGACGACCCTTGGCTGAGACAATGGCCCGAGCTACCGGACCGTTCAGCCCGCATCGCCGCACTTGTGCGCGGCTACCGACCTGGAAGGCCCGAAGCAGAAGGCCTGGGCGACATAGTGGTCGAGGTCATCGCCGGCTGCCACCGCAGCGTGGTTCGCAAGGCGGCCGCCGGTGTACCGGCCTTCGTGCGGTTGAGGGACGAAGGGGTGCTGGAGGAACTGGGCAGCCAACTCCAAGCAGCCCAGCAGTACCGCACACTCATCGTTGACGCAGTTCTGGCAGGCGCCTCGTAGCTAGCCGAGGGCGCGGAGCCAGGTCGCGATCTCTTCGACGTCGGGCGACTCGGATGCCACTCTCATCACTAGGCGGTAGACGTCGTCGTTGGGGGCGGCTGAGATGCCCACGCCGTTGAACTCTAGGAACACGGCGGTCGCAAGCCAGCCGAGACGCTTGTTGCCGTCGATGAGGGGATGGTTGCCGACAATCGACTGAAGCAGAGCGGCGGCCTTGGTCCAGGTGTCCGGGTAGGCGTCGACGCCGAAGGCGCTGGCCTTGGGACGGGCGGCCGCCGCGGCCAGCAGCCCGGCGTCGCGGATCGGCGGGGGATCTCCGAGCAGCCTGCGGGCCAGTTCGATCAGGTCGTCCGACTCGAGGAACTCGGTGGGCTCGATCATTCGCCGAGGCGCCGCAGCGCCTCGCCATGGCGCTCGATGACCAGTTCGGCCGCGGCGTCGATCCGATCTCGGCGATCGCGCGAGGCGACGTAGTCGCGTACGGCGCGCCGAGCGGCCTCCTGCATCGAGATGCCTTCAAGCGCGGCCCGATCGCGCAGTGCCTCGTGCTCTTCGTCGGTCAGCCTCAGGGTCATGGCCATCCCCTCACGGTATCAGTCCGATACCAATATTCGCCGGCTCTACGCAACCAGAATCTCGACTGGATTCGATTTCTACATGTAATTGAGCTGCATTACAATCATTCCATGTTAGATTCAGTCACATGGACGCGGCGACCGTGATGCAGCTGGCGACGCCGGTGCTGGCAGTTGCGGGAATCGTGTGGCACCAGCAGCACAGCACTGACAAGCTCCGCGACGACTTCAACGCAGCGAACAGGGAGCAGCGCGAGGCGACCGACAAGCTCCGCGACGTTGTGATGGACCTGGGGCAGCGCATGGCCCGCATCGAAGGCCACCTTGGTGTCGGCATGCCGCCCAATGCCGAGGAGACCGACGGGAACGGTTTAGCCCGGGCCCGATGAGATCAGTCGGACTCCGACTCGGGGACCTTGGTGCGGCGGGCGCCGGTGACCGAACCCGCGACCGAGCGCATCGGCATGGTGGAAATCTCGAACACCGCGCCGACGAGCTGGGCCGGGGCGCGGGCCGCCTCGACCAGGCCGCGACCGATGACCGCGCCCGCGGTCCGACCGGACGGGCGGCGCGTCCACCCCAGAGCCACGAAAACGCCCAGGGACAGGATGGCGATGAAGGCCATGAGCCCGGTGACGACGAGCCATCCGGCCGGGCTGTCCAGCAGCGGCAGGTCGACGAAGTTCATGCCGAAGAACCCGGCCACCAGCGACAGCGGCAGCATGATGGCCGCGTACACGGTGAGGACCTTGGTGACCTCGGTCGCCTGGCGGGCCTCGGCGCCCCGGTAGGCGTCGAGGGTCTCGGCCAGTGCGGTCCGGGCGCCGTCCGCGCCCTGGCTGGCGCGCAAGGCGGTGTCGAACACGTCCGAGAACCGGCGGCGACCGGTGTCGGAGACCAACGGGGAGGTGGAGTGCCGCAGAACGTCGAGCGCCTCGCGCTGGGGGTGGACCGCCCGCCGCAGCGCGGCCAGGTCTGAACGTACCGCAGTGATCTCGAGCAGGAAGTCCGCGTCGGCCCGCAGGGCCCGTTGGATCAGCTCCTCGTTGCGGTCGTCGAACACGTCCAGCACACAGACCAGCCGGCGGGTGGCCACGTCGGCCAGCCGGGCCAGGGTGTCGTCGGGCCCGCCACTGGCCAACTCGGGGCGGCCCAGGATGCCGTCCCAGAGCAGGTCGATCGAGGGTGAACGCTGGGCGTGGATGGTTACGAGGCGGCGCTCGGACAGGAAGCAGTCGAGTTCGTAGGTCTCGATCCGCTCGTCGCTGAGAGCGTGCAGGACCACCAGCAGGAAGGAGCCGAAATCGTCGACCTTCGGCAGGTCGATGTCCTCGACCGTGTCTCGCACGGCCAGCGCGTCCAGCCCCAGTTGCTCGGCCAGGTCGGCGAGCTCGTCGACGTCTCCGGGCCCGGCGGCAACGTCGATCCACACCCAGCCGGACTCAGGCAAGTCGTGAGTCGGCTCTACCTCGGCGGCGCACTGTCCCGCCTCCAACTGCAGGGCTCGGATGTGCATCAGACCCAATGCTCGCACATCGGCCCCCAGAAGGGGCTGACCGCTAGCTCACCAGCTTCAGTGGTCGGCAAGGAGAGGCCGGACGGGCCTCGGCCGCCCGCACCAGCCCTGCGATCAGCCTGCGCCAGATGATGGCATGGGGCACGGCCAGCAGCCACCAGTACGCCCGACCGGAGATGCCGCGGGGATGGAACCGGGCCCGCTGACTCAGCGTGGCCGTGCCGTCGTCGTTGGCCCACACCTGCCATTCGAGCCAGGCCTGGCCGGGAAGCCTCATCTCGGCCCGCAGGCGCAGCAGCCGCGGCGGCTCGTGCACCTCCACCCGGAAGAAGTCGAGGGCATCGCCCACCCGCAGTTCGTCGGGGTGGCGCCGCCCCCGACGCATTCCGACGCCGCCGAGGAGCTTGTCGACCCAGCCCCGGGCCGCCCACAGCCGGTTCGCGAAGTACCATCCCCGGTCGCCGCCCACCCCTGCCACCGCCGCGAACACCGCCTCGGGCGAGGCGCCGGTCGTGGCCGTGCGGACGTCCTCGAGGACGGTCCCGCCGGCCCAGTGGGGGTCATGGGGCATGGGCGAGGCCGGGGTTCCCGCGGGAGCGCTGTCGATCCAGCTGGTCGACACGTCGAGGTCCTGCACATGCGCCAGGGCGCTCCGTACCGCTTCGTCGAACCCCATCCGGCGGTGCGAGCCCAGCAGGGCAGCCAGCGGATCGGGATCCGAGACCACCACATCGTTGCGCAGGCTGTCGACGAGGGGGCGGGCCAGACCGATGGGCAGCGGCGTGACCAGGTTCACCCAATGCGACGACAGCCGGGGAGTGAGCACGGGCACGCCCAGGATCAGGCGGCGCCGGAGCCCGGCCACCGCCGCGTAGCGCTCCATCATCTGCTGGTAGGTGAGCGCGTCGGGGCCGCCGACCTCGATGAGCTGGCTGCCGCCGGCCGGCGAGTCGAGCACGGCCACCAGGCAGTGCAGCACATCGACGATGGCGATGGGCTGGCAGCGGGTGCGGGTCACCCATCGGGGGCAGACCATCACCGGCAGCACTTCCACCAGGCAGCGCAGCATCTCGAAGGAGGCGCTGCCCGAGCCGATTATTACCGCGGCCCGCAGCTCGGTCAGCGGCACCGTGCCCGAGCCGAGGATGCGACCCACCTCGTGGCGGCTGGCCAGGTGGTGGGACAGCGTGGAGGGATCGTCGCCGCCCAGGCCCCCGAGGTAGACGAGACGTCCGACCCCGGCGTGCTCGGCCGCGATCCGGGTGTTGAGCGCGCCGGTGCGGTCGGTCCGCTCGAAGTCCTCGGTGTGGCCCATGGCGTGGACGAGGTAGTAGACGGCATCGAGCCCGGCGAGGGCCTGGCAGAGCGACGCCCGGTCGAGAACGTCGGCTCGGGCGACCTCGACCTCGGCCCGCCACGGCACCCGGCCGAGCCGGTCCGGCGTTCGGGCCAGGCAGCGGACCCGGTGCCCGGCGGCAAGCAGGGCAGGCACGAGTCGCCCGCCCACATAGCCGGTGGCCCCGATCACACCGACGTTCAAGCCAGCCCTCTCCGGATCAGCCTCCTCGATGCCGGCCTCCGCCGCGGCAGCCTGCGCCATGCCAGCCTCCTCACTCGGTTTCGCTGCTGGTACATGGCCGTAAGCACCCCGAACATGACACGCCGACCCGGCCGGAGTGCGACGGGGGGCAGAGGGGCCGGGGCAGCCCTACATTGGGGCTTGTGACTCATCGGATGCTGGCTGCGGCCCGCGAGCTGGGCGGACCGATCAGTGCCCGCTCGGCGGAGATCGAGGCGCTGGGGACGCTTCCCATGGACCTGGTGGACGAGATCCGGCCGACTGGGGCGTTCCGGATGTACGTGCCCGAAGACCTGGGCGGTCCGCAGGTGACCGCGGTCGAGAGCCTGGAGGTCGTGGAGGAGTTCGCCTACCACGACGGCTCGGTCGGCTGGTGCGTGGCCATTGCCTCGACGACGTCGCTGCTGGCGTCGTACTTGCCCGACCCTCACGCCGGGGACCGGTTCGGCGATCCTGCCGCGATAGGCGGCGGATTCGTGATGCCCCGGGGCCGGGCCGTGCCGGTTGACGGCGGGCTGCGGGTGTCGGGACGCTGGCAGTGGGGCTCGGGCACCAAGCACTGCACCACCGTCGGGGGCGGATGCCTGGTGGTCGGCCCCGACGGGCAGCCCCAGCCGCGGGACGACGGCCTGGCCGCACCGTTCGTCTTCATGGATCCCGGTGACATCACCTTCATCGAGACTTGGGACGTGGCCGGCCTGGCCGGCACCGGCTCGGTCGACTTCGAGGCTCGGGACGCGTTTGTTCCCGAGGGTCGCTGGGTGCAGATCGGTTCGACCGGGCCGGTCCGGGACAACGCCTGGTCCCGGTTCTCCTTCTACGGGCTGCTGGCCTGCGGGGTGGCGTCCGCCGCGGTTGGAATCGCCCGCCGCTCGATCGACGAGCTGGTGGACCTGGCCGGAGCGAAGAAGCCGCAGGGCAGCGGCCGGACCCTGGCCGAGCGGGCCGCCACCCAGGCCGAGACGGCGCAGGCGGAGGCGAGGCTGTCCGCGGCGTGGGGGCTGATGCTCGACGCGGTGGACGACACCTGGCAGAGCGCGCTGGCGGGCCAGCCGCCCACCGTCGACCAGAAGCGACGGATCCGCCTGGCCGCCACCCACGCCGCCCAGACCGCGGCCGACGTGGCTGCGTCGATGTTCCGGGTCGCGGGCGGGGCCGCGGTGTACCGCTCCAGCCCGATCCAGCGTTGCTTCCGGGACACCGCGGTGGCCGCCCAGCACGCCATGGTGGCGCCCCGCACCCTGGAGACGGCCGGTCGCCTGCGACTGGGGCTGCCCACCGACACCACCACGCTGTGACTACGAGCTGACATGGTCGCCGTCGGTATGAGCCCGCCGTGGGGCCTGTGGGAGCTACCACCCGGCGAGCAGCGATCGCTGATGGGCCGGATCGCCGATGCCGGCATCGACCACACCTTCACCGCCGACCATGTGAGCTTCCGCGACGGCAGCGGCATGGACGGCCTGATCACCCTGGCCGCCCTCAGCGGCCTGGAGCCCCGGCTCGGCATCCATGTGGGCGTCTACCTGCTTCCGCTGCGCCACCCGATGGTGGCGGCCCGCC
>Ga0209022_1000355_pt1 | contig 59438 bp, 57 predicted proteins | sample PinacodermPK_FD_187300 | JGI IMG/M metagenome (GOLD analysis project Ga0209022, IMG submission 187300) | Host-associated microbial community of the marine sponge Aplysina aerophoba from Gulf of Piran - sponge pinacoderm, lysed by proteinase... | ecosystem: Host-associated > Porifera > Sponge >... | reverse complement strand
TGCTCAAAAAAGGAGAGCTGTTCGACAAGAACTTTAAGGAACTGCAAAAGGAGGCCGCCTGAGAGAAACCGCGGGCAGGCTTCCAAACAGAAAAACGAGGAGGTATCTCAAAAAAATTTGAACCCGCCATATATATAAATTTAACGCTTGATAAAAGGTAGGAAGTCCCTATTTTTTATTCGGAAGCGCACGGATTGCGGAGGTATGCGAGAGGAGCTTGTTCGCTATGAGGCGTGTTCTGGTCTGTTTTGCCCTGGTGTTTTTCGTTCTCGCGGGAAATGCTCAATCTCAGGAGGTAACATGCCCGCACACTCCGAACGGCCCTCTGACGGAAAAGGATGTGCTGATAGCCCTTTACTGCGCTACCGCAGGAGATGGCTGGAGTAACAGCGACGGCTGGAGTACTACTGAGTCCATTAGTTCTAATTGGCACGGGGTTACTGTGTCAAACAGCGTCGTCACTGCGCTTCTTCTCCAGGGCAACAATTTAACCGGGACTATCCCGACTGAACTGGGAAACCTGACCAACCTGACACACCTGTATCTCTACAACAACGAGTTAACCGGGACTATCCCGGCTGAACTGGGGGCTCTGACGGTGCTGACAGAGCTTCTTCTCAACGGCAACAATTTAACCGGGACTATCCCGACTGAACTGGGAAACCTGACCAACCTGATAACCCTGAATCTCTTCGACAACGAGTTAACCGGGACTATCCCGGCTGAACTGGGGGCTCTGACGGTGCTGAGGGGGCTGCATCTCAACGGCAACAATTTAACCGGGACTATCTCGACTGAACTGGGGAATCTGTCGAGCCTGGAAGCCCTGAATCTCTTAGACAACGAGTTAACCGGGACTATCCCGGCTGAACTGGGGGCTCTGACGGTGCTGACGGGGCTGCATCTCAACGGCAACAATTTAACCGGGACTATCCCTACCCAACTGGGAAACCTGACCAACCTGGAAACCCTGAATCTCAAATCCAACAATTTAACCGGGACTATCCCTACCCAACTGGGAAACCTGACCAACCTGATAACCTTGCTGCTCAACGGCAATAAATTAACCGGGCCTATCCCGACTGAACTGGAGGCTCTGACGGCGCTGACGGCGCTGAATCTCGACGAAAACGAGTTAACCGGGACTATCCTGGCTGAACTGGGGGCTCTGACGGCGCTGACGGGGCTGTATCTCAGCTCCAACAAGTTAACCGGGACTATCCCGACTGAACTGAAGACTCTGACGACGCTGACAGATCTACGTCTCCGAAAGAACGAGTTAACCGGGACTATCCCGGCTGAACTGAAGACTCTGACGGCGCTGGCAATCCTGCTGCTCGACGGCAATAAATTAACCGGGCCTATCCCGACTGAACTAAAGGATCTGACGGCGCTGGCATACTTGTTTCTCCACCGGAACGAGTTAAGCGAGCCTATCCCGACTGAACTGGGGGCTCTGACGGCGCTGATACGGCTGGCTCTCTTCGACAACGAGTTAACCGGGCCTATCCCGACTGAACTGGGGGCTCTGACGGCGCTGACAGAGCTGCGTCTCGACGGCAATAAATTAACCGGGACTATCCCGACTGAACTGGGGGCTCTGACGGCGCTGACAGATCTGCGTCTCAACGGCAATAAATTAACCGAGACTATCCCGACTGAACTGCAGAGCTTGACAGCCCTGCAATTGCTTGCGTTCTGGGACAATGCGGATCTGGTATTCAGTATTTCCGATGAGCTAGGCAAGAAAGCGGACCGAGCCGCTCTGCTGGCTCTCCACAGCGCTAACAAGGCCGGAGAAGGCACTTGGTTTCCATCCGACGAGGACGAGACTGACCTGTTCTCATATTCTTTGTGGCGAGGGATAACCACCGATGACGCCACGGGCAGAGTCTCGGGACTTGATCTCAGAAGCTCCGGGATGACGGGAGAGATCACAAGCGCGCTTGCGTCCCTGGGAGGTCTTGAGAGTTTGAATATCTCCGGAAACAGATCTCTTGCCGGGACGCTTCCGCTTCGCTTGACGGAATTGTCCAACCTTACGACTCTCGATATGCGCTGTACGGGAGTCGGCGTTCCCGGGGATGCGAATTTTCAGGCCTGGTTAAATGGAATCACCTTCAGGAGAGTGTGTCCGCCGCCTCCCCGCCCTCCTTCACCCCCACCTCCTTCATCCCCACCTCCTTCATCCCCACCTCCTTCATCCCCTGCCTCTCCTGTCATTGAGTCCGCGCAAGGGGTTCTGCACAGTGGAGACGCCGAGGATGGATTTTCTCTTACTCCAGTTGGAGAAGGAGGAAGCATCGTTTACGGGCAGAGAACAATTGATGTTTCCGTTACCGGGGATGCAGATGTCTCGTCCGGCAATCCGGCAGTTATCATATCCGGAGGCATCCTTGACCGCGTCAATGAAATCACCTTCGAGCTTTCCGAGGTTTCTCCCGAGGACCCTCCTTCGGGGTTTCGCCTGGCGAATTACGCGGCGGAAGTAGACTTAATGGGAGTTGAGCTTGCGGAGGGAGAGACCGTGACGGTATGTCTGCCGTTGGCTGAGGGCGAGGGGTATATTCACCATTACGACGAAGCGGAAGGCGAGTGGGAGCGTCTGGGGACTGTTAGGAAGACAGTTAACAGGGTGCCGATGCTCTGCGCGGAGACCGATGCGTTTCCCCTGTTCGCAGTCTTCGTCGAGGAAGAAGAGATTATTCCTCCATCCCCTTCCGCTCCCACTGACGGTTCTGGTGGGTGCGCTGTTGCCGCTGCGAACGGGGAAGCGGGGACAACAGGCTGGTCGGAGAACGCGGTATTCAACCTGCTTCTGACCATGTCCGTCCTGCTCTGGATTCCGGGCAGAAACCTGTCCCGACAGCCCGACGCCGGCAAGGCACCCCCTTTGCGCTAAACTCCTAAGAAGGAAGATTGTCCAAACCAGTGACGCGCTTCAAAGTTCAACGGGCGGGAGAAAAAAGAGTCGGTGTCCCAACCGCGGTTCTCTCCCGGGTGCCTGGTGCTTACGGCGATGCGTTCTTGCTGCTTGTTCTCGGAGCGCTTGCGGTCGCGAGTTACTTCCCGGCCCTGTGGGGGGAGTTCGTATGGGATGATTTTCTGCTGATGAAGCTCGATGCCGTATCGAGCTGGGGGGGAATCTGGCGACTCTGGTTCGACCCCGCAAGCGCCTATCTGCAGGGAGAAGCAGTGGAGGGTCACTACTGGCCGCTTCTCTATACGACTTTCTGGCTTGAGCACAAGCTCTGGGGATTTCACGCCCTGGGCTATCACGCGGTGAACCTCCTGCTTCACTTCGCGAACACGGCGCTTTTATGGCGTCTGCTCCTGCATCTGAGGATTCCCGGCGCGTGGTTAGCCGCGGCGGTGTTTGCCGTCCATCCCCTGCACGCGGAATCGGTCGCGTGGATAATTTCCAGAAAAGACCTGCTTTCCGCCCTGTTCTATCTCGGCGCCTTCTTTATGTGGATACGCTTTACCGAGGCGCCCCGTCCTAGGCGCTACGCGGCGGCGCTTGCGCTGTTCGGGGCGGCCCTGCTCTGCAAATCAATTGCTGTCACGTTGCCGGCCGCGCTTCTTATCTTTCAGTGGTGGAGAAACGGCCGCATCGTGCCCGGGGACTTGGCGCGGGTTGCGCCGTTTTTTCTGCTCGGTCTCGCAATCACGGGTTTTGACACGTGGTTTTACAAGAGCAAGACTTCGCTTTCCTTTGACTACTCCGTTTATGAACGGCTGCTTATCGCGTCCCGGGCCCTTTGGTTTTACGCTGAGAAGCTTCTCTGGCCCGTGGATCTCGCGGTGATCTATCCCCGCTGGGAAATTGACGCGGCGGACCCGCTTGCATGGTCCTATGTCGGCGCGGCGGTCACAGTCGCCGCGGCGCTGTGGATCATGCGCCGCCGGATCGGCAGGGGGCCGCTTGCCTGCGCGCTTTTTTTCGCGGTCACTCTGTCTCCGACCCTTGGTTTCGTCGACTACAGCTACATGGGGCATTCCTTCGTGGCTGACCGGTTTCAGTACCTGGCCGGCATCGGGGTGATAGTACTTTTCGCTGCCGCCGCGGCGTACGTCGCGCGGGGGTTGTCGTTCGCGGCCGGGAAGGCCGCAAAAGGTCTTGCCCTGGGATTGCTCGCGCTGCTCGCCGTCGCCGCCTGGAATCAGACGAACGTCTACAAAAACGATGTTTCCCTGTTCAGGCATGTCATCTCTTTTAATCCCGCCTCATGGGCGGCTCAGCAGAACCTGGGCATGGCGCTGCTCAGACTCAACGAATTCGAGGAGGCGGAAGGCTATCTTCGCCGCTCCCTTGAGATTTTCCCTCTTAATCCGAAAGCTTTTCGGAATCTGGGAGAGGCGCTTGGGGGGCAGGAGCGCTACGGGGAATCTCTCAAGTGGTATCTGGCCGCGGCCAGCGTGCAGCCCGACGAGCCTCTTAACCATGCGGGAGCGGGAAGGGCATTTTTCCAGCTGGAGCGATACCCCGAAGCCGTCTCGAGCATGAGGCGGGCCCTTGAGCTTCAGCAAGACTTCGCAACGGCTCCCAGGGCTCACTCTCTTCTGGGGCAGACATTTCGGAAAATGGGACGTGATGGCGAGGCGGACGAGCACTTCGACCTCGGCGTGAAGCTTGGCATGGAAATGAATCCGCACGACCCGGGAGCTCTTTTTTCCCGGGCCGAGGACCTGCGGGGGCGGAAACTGTACGAGGAGTCTCTTAAGTGGTATCTTTCCGCTATTGAGGTAGACCCCGGTTTCGCCCTTGCCTACGCCGGCATGGGAGATTCCCTCTACCAGTTGGGCCGCTATCTGGAAGCCATCTCGAGCATGAACAGGGCGCTTGAGCTTCAGCCTGATTTTCCTATGGCGCCCACTCTCCAGCACCTTATGGCCCAGGCGTCGCAGAGAATAATGGGTCAGGCTCGGTCTGCGCAGAATCAGACAAGCCGCGCTATGGAGGACGGTTCGGATGACGCGGACGCTTTTTTCTCCCGGGCGGAAGATCTGCGGGGGCAGGAGCGCTACGAGGAATCGCTTGAGTGGTACAGGAAAGCGCTTGGGACGAATCCTGATTTCGCTCTTGCCTACGCGGGCATGGGGGATTCGCTTTACCGTCTGGGACGTTACGAGGAGGCGGTTTCGAGCATGAAAAGGGTTTTTGAGCTCATGCCCGATTTTCCTCTGCTTCCCACCCTGCATTATATGATGGGCGAGGCCCTGCGGGAGCTTGGCCGCTACGAGGAAGCCGAGGAGCACTACGAAAGCGCGTTGCGGGTCGGGCCGAATTTCAAGGAGGCATTGAATGGCCTTGCCGGGCTGTTGCTTGCCCGGGGCCGTTACGAGGAGGCCCTTGAGCGTTACAGGGCACTTGAGCGGGTGGAACCCGAAAACGCGACGATTCATTCTCAAATTGGCATCGCGTTGCTTGGAGCCGGCAGGGAAGAGGAAGCGCTTTCGAGCTTTGAGCGCGCCCTTTCCCTGGATCCGAACCTGGAATCCGCACGGAATTACAGGGAGCAGTTGCGTAAAAGTGTGATGAAAGAACCTCAGCGGCCGGAATAAGCTGCCGTAAGGATGTGTACCCGTTCACCTGGGAACAGAAAATTCTCCCGGTTTCCCGAATTGACCGCGGAACGGCTGAACAGATTGCGATTCAAAAAACCCGAGGCCGATGAAATTTTATTGATATGTGTGTCGGTATGCGATACCCTCTTGCATGGTTCGAAGTTTTCGTCGTCGCGGCCTCAAGCGGCTGTACGAGCGTGGTGACCCGAGTCGGGTGCTCGCGGGTCAGGCGGAACGCATTGCGCTTGCGTCGGCGGACCTCGACAATGCCCGCACACCCTCGGACTTCGATTTGCCGGGTTACCGTCTTCATCCGCTGAAAGATGGTCTGAAGGGATTTTGGAGTATCTAGATTTCCGGCAACTGGAGGATTATCTTCCGCTTTGACAATGGCGATGTCTACGATGTTGACTTGGTTGACTACCACTAGGAGGAAGCAGCAACATGACGATGAACAATCCACCGCATCCCGGTCGCAGCATTAGGGAGAACTGCTTGGTCCCGCTTGGGTTGAATGTTACCGAAGCGGCGAAGGTTTTGGGCGTTGCCCGTCACACGCTTTCGCGCGTACTGAACGGCCATGCGGCAATTTCACCGGAGATGGCCATCAGGCTGGAGAAGGCGGGCTGGTCCAGTGCCGAGCTCTGGTTACGTCGCCAGACTACCTACGATCTGGTGCAAGCACGCAAGGGCGAAGACCGGATCAACGTCGAGCGCTATCGGCCACAGCAGACGGAGCAGGAATGAAGACCGAACATGGCCACAGCAAGAAGCCCGTAGCGACATGTGTCGGATTCGGGCCCAGGCGTTAAAAGAGCGAGTCAGCCTGTAAGCCGAGTTCTGTCAAGTACGGTCATCCATCTGAGATATCTGTTGCCAGGATACCTTAAGCGACTACCCGAAAACCAGGACGGGCCGTCCTGACCGGACAGTTGTCCGGGTGTTTTCCTATTTGTCTTTCTTCGGGCGGGGTTTACCTTGCCTCCTCCATCACTTTCGGAGCGGTGGTCTCTTACACCACCTTTTCACCCTTGCCGGGGCGCCTGCGGCGCCTAGGCGGTATACTTTCTGCTGCACTTTCCGTTGTCTCGCGACACCTGGTCGTTAACCAGCGCCCTGCCCTGCGAAGCTCGGACTTTCCTCCCGCGGACAAACCGCAGGCGACCGCACGGCCAACTCGCTAGTCATTAAAATATCTATCTATCGCCTCATTCGCAAGGGTGTCGGCCTCGGCGTTGTTCTCTCTGGGAACATACTCTATTTCGAGTATTGCAAGTGAAGAGACAAGTTTTTTCGCTTCTGAGTGCAGAATTCTAAGCTTCGGATCCTTTACTTTCCAGAGCCCTTTCATCTGGCTTGCGACGAGCTGAGAGTCCGTGTGGATTCTTGCTTCTGAGATTTCTTCTGCCAGGAGATGGCCGAGAGCTGCTATGAGCGCCTTATACTCCGCTTCGTTGTTTGTTCCCCTGCCGATGTATTGCCTTATCTCTTTTCTGCTTTCATCTGGACGGATTACAAGAACCCCGATGCCGGATTCTCCCGGGTTTCCCCTCGACGCTCCGTCTACGTAGACTTCGGTTGTTTTCTTAGCAGACATGTTTTCAGCTTCTGCGTGCCAGTTAGAAAAGAATAACTCGCATTGAAAAAGATATTGCTCAATTCTCGGACATTAAAGCTGCCGTAGAAGCCGGAAGTACCAGGCTTGATGAAAGAACGAACAGCATAAACGAAATTTGCCAATCATGAAAAAATAGGCATTGTCGCCGTTTTAATGCTGACCCGGGAGTTGTTTCATCAATAAAATCTGATTCTACTTATAGATAGCACTCTTTTTCCCTGTCGCTATTTCTTCGGTGGAGGTGGCGGAGATGGTTTAGGCTTTGTTACTTTTCCGGATTTGGGTTGCTCCCCCTTCTTGAAGGATTCTCCGTATGTATTAATCGAAGGTCTCTTCGTACGCTTCCTTCCAGGGTATGGGTTTTCTTCTCTTGCCATAATTTACTCCTCATAGGGTAAAAATTCCACCATTTCAACTTCTGATTCCGGTATTAGCAATATACCTTGTACTTTAATGGAATCCAATTCCTTATCTTGCAACCACTCTGCCTCTTCAATTCGGAAATGCCCTTGCCCCGGTTTACTGGGCCACTCCGTAGGCCAACCGTAAAGGCGGCGGTTCCCCACCATGTACAATACAACGAAGCAATTGGGATGGCGCGAAAAAGCTGAATACCATTCCGACGGGTAGGAGTTTTCCTTTGTTATTCCGATATAGCGGAAGAGCTTGTGCGTTAGGTCTTTGTTCGAAATCCAAGCGAATAGCAAGCCTAAACAGACTGCTATCAAAATTAACCAGATAAGATTCCGGTTCAACCCGAGGGAAGATTCCTCTAGCAACTTTATTTGTTCTTTAGAGAATATAGAAAACAGTATATGAACAATAAAGGTGAAAATTAAAGCTTGAACAACTTGGCCAAATGTACCGGGTTTCGTGTGAGCTGTAAGCCAATAGAAAATAGCAGCTGCCAAAAGTCCCGGCAGAAGAAATATGAGTATGTTGATCAGTTCAACAGATATCATTTACGCCTCTGTTTTCGTCATTTCACAGCAGCCGTCTGGGCGGTTATGGGTTTGTGTAAAGAATCTTCTTACAGTTCGGGCACTGAACCAGCTGTATCCGCTTCAGTATTTCGTTGTAGAGCTGAGGCGGGATGTTTATGTTGCAGCTTGTGCATTTCTCGTTTTCGGCAAGCGCGAGCGCCCTACTGTTTCTCTTGAATATTTTTTCGTAAAGCGGAAGTATCTTCGGGTCTATCTTGGATACTATTTCGCTTTTTTCCTTCTCCGCCGGTTCGCGGGAAATCTCTAGTTCTTCAATCTTTTTTTCTTTTTCCGTGATTTGCTGCGCGTATTGCTCCTTTATGGTAGCGTAATTTCCCTTTTCTTCGGCAAGCGCCGTCTCGATTTCTTCAATCTCCGTCATTACGGAGATTGTCTGATCTTCTATTTCGAGGCTTTCCTTTCTGGTATCGGTTATTTCTTTCTGAAGCGCTTCATATTCCCTGTGGGTTTTTATGTCGAACAGTCTGGCTTCGGAGTTTTTTATGGATTCCTGATTGGAGCGAAGCGAGGACTCAAAGTCGTTTCTCTGCGCTCTGAGTTCTTCAAGCCTGGTCTCCTTAAGCTGTATTGATTCTTCTTTTTCTAGGAGGTTCTTCTTGAGCTCGTCGATTTCATTCGGATATCTTGTGAGCCCTTCCGTTAACTCTCTGATTCTTATGTCGACTGTCTGGAGCTTCCGCAGGCTTTCAATATGTTCTTGCATAATCCGTTACTTCAGGCGAAGCGGTCTCACTATGCCTTCTAGAGGAAGAGGTAATATTATTGGGCTTTTGGAGGGAATTGCTTCTGCTTTCTCTGTATTGACCTTCATGGTCTGCATTCTCAATTCTGGGCCCACCCGGACTCGAACCAGGGACCGACGGATTATGAGTCCGCTGCTCTAACCAACTGAGCTATGGGCCCTAATAAAACTAGGCAACAGAATATATTTGATCGGATTTTTTTGTCAAATTATCGGTTCAAAAAATGTAAAAAGCGGTTTTTAGGTTCCCTGCGTTCACTGTGAAACAAGAAGATTTCCGTTTACGGGGTCCCACGATCCCCTTACCTTGAATACTGACGAAAGAAGCTTTTCGGAAAGCACGTGCGACGGTTCTCCCAGAGCGGAAACTCGCCCGCCTTCAAGCACAAGAATTCTGTCGCAGAATCTGCTCGCAAGATCAAGGTCGTGGAGAACGGCCACGACCCCTTTTCCTTCTTGCGCTAGAGACCTGAGTAGTTCCATAAGGGCGAACTTGTGATGTATATCAAGGTGAGAGGAGGGTTCGTCAAGGAAAATAAAATTGGTTTCCTGCGCAAGCACCCTTGCGATTGACACTCTCTGCTGCTCTCCCCCGGAGAGAGTCGTTACTTTTCTCTGGGAAAACCCTTCCATGTCCACAAGCAAAAGACAGTCCTCTGCGCGCTTTATGTCCTCTTCACTTTCACTCTCGAAGATTCCTAGGTACGGATACCTTCCCGTAAGTACTACCTCAATTACGCTCAGCGGAAAATCGAAATAGGAAGTCTGCGGGAGAAACGATATTTTTCTGTAAAGCTCTTTTGCTCCGTATCCCGAGATATCCTCTCCGGCAAGCAGGATGCGGCCTGCGGTGGGATTGATTATACGGGCAAGAAGACGAAGAAGCGTGGATTTCCCTGCGCCGTTGGGGCCGACTATGCCTAGAAGCTCATTTTTTTCAGCCTCAAAGCTTACTTCGGCGACTATGGTTTTGCCGTTTACGCCGTAACTGAGCCCCGATACTTTTATTGATTCTTTCCGCATTCTACGCGATTCCTCTCCCGCTGAAATTTTTCCTCAACAGAAACACAAAGAAGGGAACTCCGATGAAGGAAGTGATTATTCCGAGGCGAAGTTCCTGGGGGCTCATGACGGTTCTTGCTATAAGGTCGGCTACGGGCAGAAATATGGCCCCGGCGATAAAACTCGCGGGCAGGAGGCGGCGGTGATCCACTCCGATCACCAGTCTTATTGAATGCGGAATTATAAGTCCGACGAACCCCACGATACCGCTTACCGCTACGCTTGCCCCGACTATGAGGGAACTCAGGACTATGAGATATTTGGTTGTTTTCTCTATGTCAATGCCGACTGTCTTCGCCGTCTCGTAGCCGAGGAGCCTTGCGTTTAGGTTCTTTGCGTAGAAAAGCAATATTACCGAGGCGGCAAGCACGGGCACCGCGGCCATTGCAAAATGTGTCCAGGTACGCGAGTCGACTCCGCCCATTATCCAGAAAAGCATTTCCTTCATTGACCACGCGTTTGATACCGAAAGCACAAAAGTCGTGAGAGAAACAAAAAGAGTTCCAAGCGCCACCCCGCAGAGAAGAAGCGTCGTATTCTCGACAAAACCCCGGTAGCGTGATATCCCGTAGACTGCGTACGCTGTGAGAAGGGTGCCTACGAACCCTACGAGCGGGAGCAGGAGAAACCACTGCTGATGGATACCGGTGTAGATTGCCAGAACGGCGAAAAAAGCTCCTCCGCTTGACCAACCAAGTATTCCGGGTTCGGCCAGGGGGTTTCTGAACATCGCCTGCATTACCGCTCCCACAATTGAGAGCCCACCTCCTATTGTGGCGGCGAGAAGAACCCTCGGGAGCCTCACGTTCCAAACGATAAGTTCCTGTGATTTTTCAATTCCCGCTCCGGCATCAAACCAGAGCAGCTTGCCGGCTATTATGCCTATTACCTTGTCAAACGGAACGCTCACCGCCCCGAGCGATACGCATACGACGACGGTCAACACGAGCAGTGAGGCGAGTACTGCGTATACGGAAAGCGTTTTTTTACCGGTCGGCATTGTTCTCCGTTCTGAATATCAGGTTTACCAGATCAGCTACGGCCCGTGCCGCGTAATGAGATGCGGTGTCGAGATGTTTTCCCGCGACGACTATGATCTTTTTGTCTCTGAAGGCGGAATTTTTGAACATCTGTCCGACAAAATCCGGGTGAGATGGATTATAACTACTTGTAAGCACCAGGTCAGGGTTGTTCTGGATTACGTATTCGGTGGATATGTTGCTGTATCCTCTCAGCCCGAGGCGTGCCGGGAGGTTAATGGCTCCGGAACTCTCTATTATATCGTTTATGGTTGAGCGGTTGCCGACCGTGAACCCGGGAGCTCCGTAAAAGAGAACCGTCGGGGCTTTCGCGCGAGGCGGAATCTTTGCTCTGGCATCTGCAATCTGTCTTTCCATTTTTTCTACGAGGCTTTTTGCCGCGGCTTCCTCACAGACAGCCCCTCCAACCAGTTCTATGTTCTTTTTTATGCTCTCAAGCGAGACGATTTCGTGGAGAACCAGTACCTTTATTCCTGCAGCCTCAAGATGCGTGCGTATGTTCGGGTTGGTATGACTTGCGACTATCACGAGATCCGGGGATTTTGCGATTACCTGCTCGAGGTTTGCCTGGACCTGCGGAATTCCCCGTGCTTTCTCCACTACGTTTGAAATCAGCGGGTCGGTCGAGAAATAGGTAAGCGCAGCTATCTTTTTTCTATCGCTGACTATGTCGACTAGGATCTCGTCTGAGGCGAGGGTAAGCGATATTATGCTTTCTGGGCAGGGCGGTTTCGCCAGGCACGCAACTGGTGCGGCGGCTAGGGCGAGCAGGAGCGCCGCGAACAGATTTTTGATACTCACCTTGAAAATCAGGTTTTTCCTTATGGGTTCAGAATGACTTTTCCGAACTGCTGGCGGTCTTCGAGAATTTTCTGCGCCGCCGCCGCTTCGCTCAGGTGAAACCTGCTGTGTATTGAAGGTTTTAGAGCACCTTCCTCGGCAAGCTGCGCGACTTTCTCAAAGTGCTCTGCTCGGGCGTTAAACACCGTTACTCCAAGTACGGAGAGATCTTTCATAATAAGCGGGCCGATGGCCGCTTCGGTAGCCCCGCCTCCCGCGACTCCGATCAGCAGAAGTTTTCCCCGGGGGGCCAGATACTGCGTGTTCTCCTTCCAGACCGAAGCTCCCACGGGATCGAAGATCATATTTATCTTATGCGTTTTGGTGACCTGCTTGAGTTCTTCTCCGAGATCCGAGGAGTTGTAGTTTATGGTGACGTCGGCCCCGATCTCTTTTGCCTTCTCAAGTTTTTCGTCGCTTCCCGCGGTAGCTATAACGAAGGAATCAAAAAGTTTTGCTACCTGGATCGCCGCGCTTCCCGTTCCGCTTCCCGCTGCGTGCACGAGAACCGTTTCTCCCTGGGTGATATTCGCTCTTTCACAGAAAGCGTACCAAGCGGTAACGTAGCAGGTTGGGAGGGTTGCGGCGTCATCGAATGAAAGTCCTTCGGGAATCGAGACCACGTTAGATGAAGGTATTTTTATGTATTCAGCGAATCCTCCGTGGAGGTTGACCCCGACTATTTCAAGGCCTTTGTCTGAGCGCACGGCCGGCATGATCATGACCCGATCGCCCGTTTCTACATTGGACACATCCTCGCTTTTCTCGCAGACAATTCCCGCTACGTCCACTCCCCCCACGTGTGGCAGGGGCACCGGACGGGGTGATTTCCCGCTTCTTAGCCTGAGGTCGATGAAGTTTATAGAGGAGGATTTTACCTCTACAAGGACTTCTCCCGGTCCAAGTTCCGGATTGCTTACCTCCTCGTATTTAAGAACATCGGTTTCTCCGAATTCGTGATAGATAATCGCCTTCATTTTTGCGAACTCCTTTGGAATATTTGCTGCAATTAAGGTACTTGGCTTTACGGGTTTGGCAATAACGAGAACTATGCTTTCGATAGCACCGAGAACTTAACAGGTTGCGGACCTTCTAGGGGCTCGCGACACGATCAAATCGCGTTTATAGAACGGGGGCGGGGAATAAAAAGCCACCGAAAAGAAGCCAGGCTACGATCAGCGTCCAGATGACGTTCATTCCCTGAGCTATGAGAAATGCATAGGCGGGTCGGCCTTCTTCCATGCTTACTAGGGTGGAAAGACGGGTTTCAAGACCTATACAGACAAACGCAAGTGCGAACCACCAGCCGCGAAGCCCTTTCATAAGCCCCTTGGTCTGTGAAACAAGATCGTCTCCCACGACGAAGGAAAAAAGAAGCGATGCCGCCATGAAACCCAGAATGAACTTTGGAAAGCGCTCCCATATGACCCCGACCGACGGCTTTACCCCTTCATCCGCGCCTTGGCGGAACGTCCACCAAACAGAAAGAGCGAAAGCTGCTAGACCCAGCATGGCGTTCTGGGAAAACTTCACCACAACGGCGGCGTTCATCGCAGACTCTCCCACCAGTTCCCCGGCGGCCACCACAGCTCCGGTGGTGTCAATTGTTCCTCCGACCCAAGCTCCTCCAATCACCGCGGGAATCTGGAAGTGTTCTATCGCCCAAGGCATGATCAGCATCATGGGGACGGCTACTATGAGGACTAGGGAAGTTACGTAGGAGAGCTTCTTTCTGTCTCCGCCTATGGCTCCGCAGGCCGCGATGGCGGCCGAGACCCCGCAGATGGAAACGGCCGTTGAGAGCATGGCGGCGAACTCCGAATCCACGGCGAACTTTCTGCAGATCCAGTAGCAGGCATACCAGATGACGAGGACAACGAGCAGGGCCTGGAGAATTCCTGCCAACCCCGCGGAGAGTATCTTGCCGAACAGAATGCTTGAGCCCAGGATTATAAGCCCAATCTTGATGTAGTACTCGGTGCGGACCGCCTCCCGGAAGCGGTCGGGGAAAACGTTGCCGACCAGCATCCCGATGAAAAGAGCGAAGATGACGTAGCTTACGCCCCATTCCTTGGCAATTGCGTTTCCGGCTAGGAACTTGGATGCCCAGGCGAGGGCGAAGACTATGGGAAAGCCTACGACATAGCGGGTGACCGACCCGCCCATCATACGGACGCCGAAGCTTGAGAAAAATAAAAAGACCACTCCGAGCGAAAGGGAAAGAGAGATGTTCTCTGCGCTTAGGATCTTGCCTATGGAATCGGGAGTCCACGAAAACTTGGGAAGAGAAAGATGGGGGAAAACAAGCCCAAGGGCGATAAGGACGAAAGCCGGTCCGAAAACCACCCAGTCTTCGGAGAGTCCGCAGCTTTCCTCGGGAGGATCTGCAGTTTCGTTTCCCATGAAGGTAAGATTGACACGAACTCCTGGTTTTTCAACATTTTGCTGTCGACTCACTTGCCGGGATGTGGAGAAATGTTAGTAAGCCGTTCTCCTTTTCGCCAGCTCCAAGGCGCGACGAATTCCCCGGTCCACAAACCGCGGCTGTTTTCGCGGGCCTCCTGCTCAGCGGAGACGTAACGGCGCGAGTAGCGTCTGTATGCGAGAGCATAGCCGTTTTGTACCATCCAGCCGTTTAAGTCGAGTTCATTTAGGTAGCAGATCCCGAGAAAGCGTCCGTAGCGGTCGCGCTTTCTGCCCTCACACGTAATGGAACTGTGCCCTATTTTGTTTCTAAGAGCCGCGGTTGAAACAATGCCGCATTCATAGCTTTTTCCGGAGGCGTCCTTGCAGCGCTGGTTCCTTTCCGGTGCGTCAATTCCTTCGAGCCTGATTCGTTCTCCGGAAATTTTGACCGTATCGCCGTCTGTTACATAAGGCTTGCCGGTCAGGGTTTCGGCTTCTGCCGACGTCGGGCAAAGCAGTAGAAGAATCGTTAAGCACAATGATTGATAAAGCAATCCGGTATTGCACTTCGAATTGTGAGCCCTTTTCATTATGCACTCGACAGTTGGTGGTTTATCACTGGGTGTTCCCGGCGAGCTTCTTTGCCGTCTTTCTTTTTCTTCTTTTTTTCTGTTTTATTATTTTCTGTGCTTTTTTTCTTTCCGCGGAGTCTTCTCCATGGACCTGCGTCGCGATCTTCTCGGTGAGACTTCTCCTTGCGAGGAATCTGTTAAGCGCTTGGGAGCGCTCCCTCATAACTTTCACGGCAATGCCGCTTGGGCGGTGTCGCAAATGAACGCAAGTGGCCAGCTTGTTTACGTTCTGTCCGCCGGGCCCCGAAGATCTCGTGAAAGTTTCCTCTAAGTCCTCTTCCCTTATGCCAAGACGCTTCATTTCCCGCTCAAGCGCCGTTTGTTTTTCTTTTGAAACTCCAAAGCTTTTCATGATGGCACGGCGGGCCGAAGGCGGATTATCTTACGATCAGTTTCAGAAAATCGGATACAGAGACAATCCCCACGGGTTTTTTCTCCTCGACCACGACAACGCTGCGGACGCCAGTTCCGACTAATTCTTCGAACACATCTTTTACCGATGCGTCCGGGCCGATGGATATGGCTGGGCTGCTCATTACTTCCTTCACTGTGATACGCCCGGCATCCTCGTATATCTTTTCAATTTCTCCTTGGTCAAACCACTGTCCGAAGAGCTCGAGGATTTCGGTTCTCGAGAAGGAGACAGTGGTTTTTTTGGCGACAAAGTCGCTTGCGGATATGAATCCTGTAAGCGTTCCGTCGTCGTTTACTACGGGGAGCTGGTCGATCCTTAGCTCAAGCATCTTGCGCGCGCACTGCTCAAGCGAGTCGTTCTCGTTGGCGGTGACCGCGGGGCTGTTCATTATATCTTTTACTTTCATCTGTGTATGGGAACCTCTTTTTTCGAACAGATTAAGGATAAGACAGCCGGGGATTTTTGCAAGGCAGTTTGCGCTGGTTCCCTTTTCTTGGAAACGCACTGATATGCGTATATAATTTCCCGCTGTGATGGAAACGCAGCGGATTCGCGAGATGATAGAGCAGGGCATTTCAACATCGTTTGTCGAGGTCGAGGGGGATGGAACGCATTTTCAGGCAGTCGTCGTATCCGAGCAGTTCAGGGGCAAGCCGCCTATTGAGCGTCACAAGCTTGTTTACGCGGCGCTTGGAGACGCTATGGAATCCGAAATTCATGCCATCTCGATAAAAACCTACACGGACGATCAGTGGGAGAAACTTAAAAAGTAAGGAGCGGGGCAATGTCAGATATACAGAAAAAAATAGGGCGTCAGATCGAAGGGAATCCTATCATCCTTTACATGAAGGGGTCGAAGAAGGCGCCACAGTGCGGTTTTTCGGCGCAGGTGGTAAACATTCTCAATTATTACGGGGTGGATTACGAAACCGTTGACGTTCTTTTGGATCCGGAAATCCGCCAGGGAATAAAGGACTACTCGCAGTGGCCGACACTTCCGCAGCTCTACGTTAACGGCAATTTCGTAGGTGGATGCGATATATGTACCGACATGCACGTAAACGGGGAGCTGGGGGACATTCTTAAGGGAGATGCTGGGAGCTGAGGAGCTTTGGCGGCGGCCGCGATGGGTATTAACATTTCTCGGGGATTCGGTATAATTGCGTTTCCCTGATAATTTTTTCACCATTTTGGAGGTTCCATGAAATCGAGACACACGATATCCATAACGGTAGACAATGAAGCCGGAGTACTCTCAAGAATCGCGGGGCTTTTCAGCGCGAGGGATTTTAACATAGAGAGTCTTAACGTCGCGGAAACCCAGGAACCGGGGACGTCAAGAATAACCCTGGTCACAACCGGCGACGAAGCCGTAATTCAGCAGATAATAAAAAGGTTCAACAACATGGTCAACGTGATCAAGGTTGTTGACATGACCGAACTTGACCGCGTGGAAAGAGAGATGATTCTCATCAAGGTCGATGCGAAGGCCGATTCCAAGCCGGAGATTCTGCGGATCGCCGACATATTCCGGGCCAAGGTCGTCGACGTGTCTCCGAGATCCTACACGTTCGAGGTTACCGGGGATGAACAGAAGATTCAGGCATTCGTTGAACTTCAAAGACCTTTCGGGATAAAGGAAATCGCGAGAACGGGAACCGTTGCCATGTCCCGGGCGAACAAGAAGAGCAAGTAAAGGAGGATATAACTGGTGAAAGTTTACTACGATGAGGATATTGATTCGTCTAAGCTTAAGAAAAAGAAGATTGCGATCATAGGCTACGGAAGCCAGGGTCACGCCCATGCCCAGAACCTAAGAGACAGCGGAGTCTCGGTCACAGTTGCGGACATTAAGGACAGTGCTAACTGGAAAAAGGCCAAGGAAGCTGGTTTTAACGTGAAGTCGGTTTCCGCCGCTTCCAAATCCGCGGACATAGTGGTTATGCTGGCTCCGGACACTTACCAGCCGGCGATATACCATGAGCATGTCGAAAAAAACCTGGTTGCCGGAAACGCGCTTATGTTCAGTCACGGTTTCAATATTCACTACGGGCAGATCAGACCGCCTGCGAACGTGGACGTGTTCATGGTCGCTCCTAAGGCCCCGGGGCACACGGTAAGGGACCAGTACGTCGGAGGCGCTGGAGTGCCGGGACTCGTGGCCGTTCACCAGAGCCCGACAGGCGATGCTAAAGACCTCGCCCTTGCCTACGCCAGAGCCATCGGATGCTCAAGGGCGGGAGTTATAGAAACGACTTTCAAGGACGAGACGGAAACTGATCTTTTCGGGGAGCAGTCAGTTCTCTGCGGAGGGCTCACGGCCCTTATCCTGGCTGGGTACGAGACGCTTGTTGAGGCAGGTTATCCACCTGAGATGGCTTATTTCGAATGTTGTCACGAAGTCAAGCTTATAGTTGACCTCATATACGAGGGCGGGATAGCCAATATGCGTTACTCGGTGAGCGATACGGCCAAATACGGAGACATAACCAGAGGCCCGAGGCTTATAAACGACTCCGTAAAACAGGAGATGAAAAAGATAATCGGGGAGATTCAGTCCGGGCAGTTTGCCTCAGAGTGGATACTTGAGAATCAGGCTGGAAGGGCTTCCTATAACGCGCTTCTCAAGCAGGGTGAAGAACATCCAATCGAAAAAGTCGGTGCCGAGCTTAGGGGAATGATGAGTTCGCTTTTCCAGAAGAAACTGGTCGATAAAGACAGGAACTGATGGATTTCCGATTCGTGAGAGTCGCGAGCGAGGGGCTCGGTATAATTTACGTTTCAGCCGCGCTTTGTATTCTTCTCGCACTTTTGGGTTCTTTCTCCTTATTCTTAGTATTTCTCCTGCTCACCGCTTTTTCCGTCTTTTTTTTCAGGGACCCCGAAAGGGAGCTTCCTCCGCTTGAACCCGGCTCCGTGATCTGTCCCGCAGACGGAAAGATAATAGATATCTCGGAGACCTTTGAAGATAATTATCTTAAGCGTAACACCAGAAGAATAAGCATCTTCCTTTCCATCTTCGACTGCCATATAAACAGGTCTCCCGTTTCCGGCAAGGTAGTCGGAACCACTTATTACCCCGGGAAATTCAAAATGGCTTTTGAGGGGGATTCGTCCGAGGCCAACGAGCGGCTCGCAACCCTGATTGAGTGCGAGGACGGGGTCCGGGTGGTTATAGTCCAGGTGGCTGGTTTTCTTGCAAGAAGAATCGTATCGCGTGCGAAATTCGGCGACGTATTGGAAATCGGGGAAAAATTCGGGATTATAAAGTTTGGTTCAAGGGTGGATGTATACCTGCCCGAGGATGTGAAGGTAGGCGTTGAGGTGGGACAGAAGGTTGTGGCCGGCAGGACGGTTATAGCGTGGCTAACTTGAGAAAAAAAAGAAGGAGGAGATCTCCCAGCCCGGGGAGACTTATTCCCCTGCTGCCGAGCATGCTCACGACTGTGGGCCTTGCTCTCGGGCTTGCTTCCATAGCGACTTCGATTTCCATTCATGCGGACTATGCCTCGGGTGTAGTTTCCGAGCAGTGGCTTTTCAATCGCTTCTGGTGGGCGGCGGCCTTTATCGGCATGGCGGTGCTTGTCGACATGCTTGATGGCAGAATAGCGAGAGCTCTTAACTCGGAGAGCCGCTTCGGTGCCTCCTATGATTCCCTCTGTGACCTTGTGTCGTTCGGAGTTGCCCCGGCAGTGCTTCTTTATGTGTGGGGACTTTCGGAATACGGAAACCCGGGACTGATGGCGATGCTTTTCTACGTGGTCTGCACGGCGCTTAGGCTTGCGCGTTTTAACGTGCAGTTTGCGACCAAGGAAAAGCGCATGTTCACGGGGCTTCCGAGTCCTATGGCCGCGGGCCTTATTCTCTCTCCGATACTTCTTCTCTCTGAGTTTCAGATCATTGCTACGCCGCTTATGAAATCTTTCTGTCTTTTCTTTGTTCCTTTTGTAGCACTTGTTATGGTTAGCGAGGTTCCATACAGAAAGTTCCCGCGAATAGCCAGATTCGGACCTTTCAGCACTCTTGTCGCGGGCTCTATAATAATTACGGCGCTTATTACCAATCCCGGAGTGGTCGCGGTTGCTATAACCTACTGCTATTTTATCCTCGATCTCGGACGTTGTGCCTGGAAACTGGCCGCGAAGACTACATCGCGGGACAAAGAATCAGAAGCCTTGGCTGGCGACGAGTCCTAGGGGTTTTCCCTCTGAAGGCTGGAGTCGATGAAAGGGGTTTTCAAATTACTTTTTCTGTTCATTCTGATTACGGGAGCAAGCCTTATGAGTTTAAATGCGCAGACCTTTGCGGGTGTCGAAGGAGTAGCGAAATACAGTCTTTCTAACGGCATGACCGTGCTTCTTGAGAGAAACGACTCTTCTCCGGTTGTCGCAGTTAACGTGTGGGTGAAGACCGGAAGCGCGTGCGAGGTGGAGGGCGAGTATGGCCTCGCTCATGTGCATGAACACATGCTTTTCAAGGGAACGGGGAAAAGACGCGTCGGAGAGATAGCCGGCATGGTCGAGGCGGGCGGCGGAGACATAAACGCGTTTACCTCCTTTGACGAGACGGTTTACTACATCGTAAGCGCTAAGCGCTTTCTGCCGATGGCTCTTGACCTGCTCTCTGACGTCATGGAGAACTCGACTTTTGACCCCGCGGAGCTTGAGAAGGAACTAGAGGTCGTCCAGGAAGAGATAAGAAGGGGAGAGGACTCTCCTTCAAGGGTGCTCAGCCAGAAGCTTTTTTCCACCGCCTACAGCGTTCATCCCTACGGGCGGCCCATAATAGGAACCAAGCAGAGCGTGGGGAGCTTCACAAGGGACGGAATTCTGGATTTCTACAGAAAGTGGTATTCCCCGGACAACATGATTCTCGTTGTGGTCGGGGATTTTGATCCCGAGGGCATAAAAGACGCAGTGGCGGGAACTTTCGGAAAAATAAAAAGAAGAAAGACTCCCGCATGCGAACTTCCCCCCGAACCCGAGCAGAAACGCAAGAGGACCTTCGTTCTTGGCCGCGACGTAAGCACGGGCTACTTCAGCTTCGCTTTTCACACCCCTCCGGCAAGCCACGCAGATACGCCGACCCTTGACGTGATAAGCGGCATACTCGGCACCGGGGACAGCTCCAGGCTCTACAGAAAACTAAAAGAGCGCAATGCCACGGTAAACGATATATACGCCTACGCATACAGCATCAAGGAAAGCGGTCTTTTCATCGTGGGAGGGGTATTTGATCCCGGAAAGGTCAAAAAAGCCTCGGGGGAGATAATAGCCGAGATAGAGCTTATAAAAAGTGAACCTGTTGGAGCCGAGGAGCTTGCCCGCGCCAAAACGAACATAGAAAGGGACTTCATCCGTGCCAAAGAGACAATGCAGGGCCAGGCGAGAAAACTCGGGTACTTTGAAGTTGAAACGGGGAATCACGGCTACGAGCGTCTCTACCTTGAGAGGGTGCGAAGCGTAACCCCCGAGGACATACTGCGCGTGGCTAGGAAATACCTGGTGGAGAAAAATCTCACCGCCGGGGTGCTGCTTCCGAAAGACAAGACCAAGGGGGTCGAGCAGGACTTAAGAAAAGCCTTGGTTTTTCCCGGGGGGACTTCCAAAAAAGAAAAGAAAAAAGTTTCCCAAGCACGGGCAGAGTTAAAAAAATACGAGCTTTCAAACGGAATCCGGGTTCTTTTGAAACGGAATCCCGCAGTTCCGCTTTTCTCCGTTCACGCGGCGTTTCTTGGCGGTCTTAGATATGAGGATGAAAGTACAAACGGAATTTCAAACTTCACAGCCGAGATGTTCACCCGAGGTACTTCAAGCCGCTCCGCTGAAGATATAGCCGTACAGATAGAGGGGCTCGGGGGAACGGTTGACGGCTTTTCGGGAAAAAACAGCATTGGAGTGACTCTCTCAGCTTTAAGCGAGAATTTTGAAGGGGCCATGGACATTTTCTCCGACGTCATACTTAACCCATCTTTTTCCGATGAAGAGATGGAGCGGGGAAGAAGGGAAATTCTGGCCGCTTTGGAAAAACAGAAAGACAGCCTCACGGGGAAGACGGTGAGAAATTTTCTCGGGACCCTTTTTCTTAAGCACCCCTACAGGTTCAACGTTCTTGGGACCGAGGAAAACGTAAGCGGGTTTACCTCGGCCGATGTCCGAAAATTCTACCGAAAAGTCATAAGGCCCGAGAACATGGTTATCTCCGTTGCGGGTGATGTTGATGCGGAGAAGACCCTTAGCGCTCTTGAAAAGCTGTTCGGCGATATGAAAAAAGATGGTTTCGAGAAGATCCGCCCGCCTCGCGAATCTGCGCTTTCTGCCGCGAGGGAAAACGTCGAATTTGAGAAGGAAAAGGCCCAGACCCACATCATCGCGGGCTATCACGCCCCGGGTTTTAAAAGCCCGGACCGCTATGCGTTTGAAGTTCTCAATACTGTTCTTTCCGGTCAGGGAGGAAGGCTTTTCATTGAACTTCGGGACAAAAAAAGCCTTGCCTACGCGGTCACCTCTTTTTACGTTCCGGGGATGGAAGGGGGCTATTTCGGCGTCTATATAGGAACCGCCCCGCAGAAGGAAAAAGAGGCTCTTGGGGCTATAAAGGAGCAGCTTCAGCTTGTTTTAAATGGAGTAGGGGGGCAGGAGCTTGAGAGGGCGAAAAACTACATAGTTGGAAGCTTTGAGATAGGCCTCCAGAGGAATTCGGCCCAGGCGTCCACGGTCGGGTTTGACGAGCTTTACGGCATAGGAACTTACGAATACAGAAAATTCCCGGAGAAAATCCTTGCTGTCACGGCGGATGACGTGGTGAGGGTAGCCAGGAAATACATAAATCCCGAGGCGGCTGCCGTCGCCGTCCTGAAACCCGAGGAGAGTTCCTCGGGGGATAAACAGTAGTAGGTTTGCTCTGGTTCAGGAAGCTGGATTTTTTCCGTCCGAGCTCTCCTGCGTATACGTGTAGAAACGCGTCGTCGGGTAAGCGAGCTCGATATCGGGATGCTTTTCAAACTCGTCCAGTATCACTTCCCACAGACTTTGCTCCGAGCCCCTTTTCTGTCTCGGGTTTATCATATACCTGATTGAGAACAGTACTCCGCTGTCTCTTGCAGACATGTAAACCGCCGGGGTGAGCTTCGAGAAATGTATCATGTATTTCTCAGCGGCTTGGCGCAGTTGTGCTTCAGCCTGCCTTGCCGAGGATTCGATTTTTTCTTTTGCTATCTTCTCGAGAATCTCGCGGGTTTTTCTCCAGTTGCTCTCAAACGTTACGAGAATCTGTATTTCATTCCATATGTAATTGAATCCGCCGTGGTAATTCGCGGTTCTTTCCTTCATCACCTGACTGTTGGGAATATGTATAATCCTGCCCGTGCTCTGTTCCGCTTCAACCCAGTTTCCGATCTCGACTATGCTGAACTGAAACAGCCTTAAGTCTATTACGTCTCCCTTGGCTTCTCCTATCTGTATCCGGTCCCCTATTACGAAGGGTTTTCTCCACAGTATGAAGAACCATCCAGCGATGTTGGCTATGGTTTCATGAAGAGCTATCGCGATACCGGCACTCGCTATACCCAAGTAGGTTCCTATGGAACCGAAACCCTTTATCCACACGCTGCCGAGCAGTATTAGGAGAAGAAAAGCGTGGCCGTACCCGATGATACGTTTAGAGTGATAAACGGTCTTGGGATCTTTTACATTCTTGGCTATGAGGGATATGAGAATTCTTCTCAGGAAAAGCAGAATTACCACTATCAGAACAGACAGCGCCAAGTTTTCTATCTGCGTGTGGTAGGCGTCATGATATTCCCTGAAGTGATTTATTAGATTTTCCACGGTCTCAAAAGTATACAATTTTAGTGGAGAGTTCAAAAAGACGGGAGTTTCTCAGTGGCCTCGACTGACCGGCGTTGCGGGTTTTATTTATTTTCTTTTCTGTTATTCTGTTTGCGGGCTGCTAGCTCAGTCTGGTAGAGCAGCTGACTCTTAATCAGTCGGTCGTGGGTTCGAATCCCTCGCAGCCCACTTCATTTTGCGTCTTACGGCACTGTCCGGAAACGTTATTCCGGGCGCTTGCCGGTTTTGACTTTAAAGGGCGAGAGTGGCGGAACAGGCAGACGCGCTAGATTTAGGATCTAGTACCTTAGGGTGTGAGGGTTCGAATCCCTCCTCTCGCAGAAACACGGTTTACGTAATTGTGAAGACATGCGCCTGCTTGCGCTCTTAGTTCTGTTTTTATGTTCCTGCTCCCACGGCACGGAAAATCTCTACGAGAGATCCTTTCATTCAATGGGATCAACCGTGGAGCTCAAGTTTTATTCCCCGAGCGAAGGTCTTTTCCACCGGGTTGTTGATGCCTGCGTGGAGAGAACCAAGGAAATAGACCAGCTTTTCAGCAACTACAGGGATGACAGCGTTCTTGCAGAGGTGAACAGGAACTCGGGGGTCCGCCCCGTTTCCGTTCCTGGGGAGTTTCTCCGTCTCGTGCGGACCTCGGTTCGGTACTCAGAGCTTACCGAGGGAGCTTTTGACATAACTATCGGCAGTCTTTTTGAACTCTGGCGGGTGGAGACCACTTCGGGACGGCTTCCTGAGGAATCGCGAGTCCGCGATGCGCTTGAGTGTACGGGTTTTCGAAAAATAAAGATAGACGAAGCCAAATCTCAGGTTTTCCTTGAGGGAGATTGCGTCCGGCTCGATTTCGGCGCTATAGGAAAGGGTTACGCGGTTGACGAGATGGTAAAGATTGCCAGGCAAAACGGGATCACGAGGGGGCTTGTGAATTTCGGGGGGAATATATACGCGATGAATCCTCCCGCAGGCAAAAAGTCCTGGGATGTGGGGGTGAGAAAACCCGGTAGCGGCAATGAAATCATCTCGAAGATCGACCTTGTGAACAAGGGCGTTGCGACTTCAGGGGATTATGAGCGTTACTTTGAGCACGGGGGGAAGAGGTACTCCCATATAATCGACCCCAGAACAGGCTGGCCTGCCGAGGACGTGACTTCAGTTGTTGCCGTTTCGCGAAGCGCTACGGAGGCCGATGTCTTCTCAACCGCCGTTTCGGTTCTTGGTCCGCGTGGCGCGCGGATGTTCGCACAAAGAGACAAATCTCTGGGTTTTCTGGTCATTGAGAAAAACGGGAAGAAGAAATCCTGCTTCGGGTCTTATGTGTGCCGCTAGTGTGCCGGGATCATCCCGGTGGCTTCGGGTACTCGGGCTTTTTTCTGTAAAGGTAGTACGTTACGAAGATGATCAGGTAAAGAAGAGATATCTGAAGGACTACGAAAGAGCCGATTTTAACATAGGCGAATTCGGTGCTTATGTACCTTACGAGCCAGCCGCCGGCTATATCAAGAAACGCTGAGCCGTACGACGCGATTATCACGAGGAGTTTCTCGGCGGAGCTTCTGTTAGTGAAAAGAAACAGGTGATTAAGGGTTACCAGCAAGACGGCCATTGAGAAAAAGTGGAAATGAGCTTCTTCAAGCAGTCCCAGATAGCTTCTCGGAGGCCTGAAACTCTCTTCGGATCCCCTGTAGTACTCAACGACGCTTTCGTAGCTGAATCCCACCTTCAGAAAAAGCAGCAGGTTGGTTAACCACAAGAAGAGAAAGAAGATCGTCGTGAGCAGAACGACAAGTTTTAGCAGGTCGTTTCTTCTTATGTCTCCTGAGATGAAGAATTTCATTTTTCTCTCCCGAATGGATAATTACGAATCAGCCGGAGTGGGGAACATGACCCTGTAGACGGCGAGGACCCTTCTCGTGGCTTGTGAAAAAGATCTTGCGCTTATCGTAGCCCCTGTAATGTTAGGAATTCCTTTTCCTACCTTCATTCTGTCCATCTTGGTCTTTCCTGGGAACAAGTTTATCCATTTTCCGCTCGGCATGTAATCCGTGGGTTCAAAAAACGCGAGAGTTTCGGCGTGGCGAAGCGTTCCGTCAGGATTTATTACGAACATTACAGTTTCGGTAAGTGTTCGAAGAGTGTGGGTATCGATGACCGCGTAGCCTGTCCCCTTCCCGCCTGATTTTGCTATGTAGAAGGTGTAGAGTCTTGAATCCACCTCGGCCTTAGCCATTTCGCGTACGCTCTCGGCCTGGCGCTCGGTAAGAAAAACATGTCTTTTTTCTATCTCTTCTGCTTCAGGGAAAACGAGTTCAAGCGCCTTGCCCTTGGTAAGAAAGACCTTGGCGGAGACATCTCCCGCACCATGCAGAAAAAACAAAAGCGTTATTAGAATAAGGATTCTTATGCTCATGATGGAACAAGGGCAACATTCTATCTTGAATATTGCCCTTGTGAAGAGAGAGAAAAGAGAGAGAAAAAAAGAAGCATAAACCCGCGCCCGTTTATCGCGGATTTAAGTCCTGTATCCTAAAACACATATCCAAGCCCGAAATTAAACTGATCCGTTGCCTCATCCGCCGCGTTGTCAAGCTTCTGATATTCGGCTTTTACGACCACGTTTGAAATCGGCTTATAATTTATCCCGAAAGTATATTGGGTTCTTTCATTCGCAGGGTTTCTTTCAAACCCGGCGGGAACATCCTTCTGTGTATCAAATTTTTCATACCGGAAAAAAGGCGCCAAGTACTCCATGTACGTGCTTCCGGAATTAAGCAGAGAGAAAATATTGTATCCTCCGAGAACATACCAGCCGGACTGTTCTTCCCCGACGGATTTGTTGCCCACAAGCCCGTTGTTCTGGTTTATAAGCTCGGCGTCATCGAGCTTGGTCCAGACCGACAGCGCTCTTAGGTCAAGTCCCGCGTACTGAAACTGCGCGTCCACCTCGTACATCCGGAAGAGTCCGTCTATTGTCTGGCCGTTAACTTCTTCGTCCTGACCCGTATTGCCGTAGAACATGGACCCTCCGATTTTGAGTCCCGGAATCGGATCGTACTCAAGCCTTCCGACAAAGGCTATGTCATCGAATCTTGCCCTGTTACCCTTGACCCGGAGACCTCTGTTGTCCGATGCCTTGAATCCTCGAGAGTCGGCACTCGACATTGCATAGGTCCTGTACGAAAGTGCCCCGGCACTGCCTAGGTCAAACGTTCCGTGCGCTCCGGCTCCGGCCTCTCTCCAGGTACTCGGAATTATCCGTCTCTCCACCTCGGGTCGCCCCACTCCGTAAAAGGTCGTCGGCTCGTGAATTTCGTTTACGACTCCGAAAGGGGTCAGGAGAAGTCCGCCCCGAAGGTTAAACTCATCGCTTATAAGAAAATCAAGCAGCGCGAACTCAACCGATGCCGACCCCTCTTTTCCGTCTTTGTTGCTCCCTGTAGTGCCGTGTTCAAACTCTATTTCCGAGTTGAAAACTATGTGGTCGTTGTACTTGTAGCCGTTATAGAGAACCAGCCTCAGGGTATCCACTATGTTGTGCGAATCCTCTTTTACGTTGGCTACAAGCAGCTCGCCGTATCCTCCGAACGATACTCCCTGATCAACCCTGTAGACTTTTGAAGCCGCCGGAGCCACTCCGAATTCCGTTTCATAGACTGGAGGCTCCGTTACCGAAGCCGATTTAATGGCTTCTATCTCGTCTGCGAGAACCTTTATCTGTTCCTCAAGCTTTTTAATCCTTTCCTCAGAAGCTGGGCGTGCCAGAGAAACCTGCGTGCCCGCTAGTGAAAAGATCAGGAAAAAGGCAAAAAACATTCTCCACCGTTTCGTATAATTCACCATCTGTTAACATCCTCCTTTTAGGATTTATTAGGCTTGCAGAACTAATAGATATTATGGATATTTAATATCTACGATGCAGATGAATAACATTATGGAGTGAGGATGTCAAGAATATTTTTTAAAAATATCTGCGAAGAAAAAAATCAGCTGGATTGCCCGTCTGGCTTCCTCTTTCCTGTCGAAGATCAAGGGGAAAAATAATGGCAACAGGAATTATTGACAATAAAGGTCTAGAATGGTAAAAAGTACCTTCCCTTATCCCCAGATGGGGAGATATCCGTAGATTATGCTTAAAAAAAGTTTCTTCTGTTTGTCCGTTCTCATATTCTTTCTTCTTCCTCAGCTTTCCTACGCCGGAGAGATAGACAGGGTCCTCTCTCTTGTCGATTACATAGGAGGAGATTACTCAAACGCCGTAAAAGATGGGGAGATAGTAAACGAATTTGAGTATCAGGAGATGCTGGATTTCTCTTCTGCCGCGGTTCACCTGTGGGAAAAGACGGCTGAGAAGGGAGAAAAAACGGCTGATTTTTCCGAAAAATTTGCGCGGCTGCACTCAATCATAGTATCCAAAGGTCCTGTCTCCGATGTGGAAAGTCTTGCCAATGAGCTTAAGGGGCGGATCATTTCAGCCTATGACATCAAGCCTTACCCGGCGAAGATTCCGGATTACGAAAGCGGAAAGGCGCTTTACGCGGAGAACTGTTCCTCATGTCATGGGATTTCCGGAAGGGGAGATGGGGTTCTCTCTAAAAACCTTAACCCTCCCGCCACGGATTTTACAGATCCCGACATAAATCTTGGATTTTCCCCTTTTAAAGTTTACAACACCGCCACTTTCGGGATCGAAGGCACCGCCATGACCTCGTTTGAAAATGTGCTTGACGATTCGCAGAAGTGGGACGTGGCGTTTTACGTTCTCTCACTTGGGTACCCGGATGTTCCAAAGGGCGGGAATGGGTTGGGGGGGACACCCCGGAACATTCCGAACGATATGAGAAAACTTGAGAATCTCGCCCTCGCAAGCAACGCGGAAATCCTGCTGGATGCTGATACCGGGGGCCATGACGAAGACATTCTTTTTTACCTTAGAACCGCTTATTTTCGGGACGGGATTGCCGGGGGAGCTTCCGAGGCTATTGCCCATACCCTTGGTAAGCTTGAGAAAGCCATCGATCTTTACGAGGCCGGCAGAAAGGATGAGGCATTAAGTGAAGCTCTCGACGGGTACCTGGAGGGCTTTCAGAAAATCGAGCCCGCCTTGGTCTCGAAAAAAAGATCACTTGTTTTTGAGGTTGAGAAGAAAATGGGGTTTTTCAGGTCATGGGTAATGTCAGAGAGGGACTCGTCTGAGCTTCGTGATCTGAAAGCGAGCATAGAGAAGGACCTGCTCGAATCGGAACGTATCCTAAAAGGCGGTTCGTCTCTCGGCAAATACCTGAGCTTCGTTAATTCCTTTGCCATAATACTGAGAGAAGCCCTTGAGGCTCTGCTGATAATCGCGGCAATTATCGCCGCTTTGGCGCATTCGGGAAACCGCGGGATGATCAGGTACGTTCACTACGGATGGGTGGTTGCCCTTTTAGCGGGTTTGGCCACATGGGTTGCGGCTAGAACCGTGATAGATATCTCGGGAGCGAGAAGGGAGATTGTAGAGGGAGCAACTTCTCTTTTGGCGGCCGTGGTTCTTTTCTACGTGAGCTATTGGCTTGTCTCAAAAGCGGACGTGAAAAAATGGAAGGAATACGTCCGCTCCAAAACCCAGGGAGCACTTACCCGCAGAAGCGGGCTTACTCTTGCCTTCGTTTCATTCCTGGCCGTTTACAGGGAGGCTTTTGAGACGCTGCTTTTCTACCAGGCGCTTTTCTACCAGACCGGTTCCTCCACGCCCCACGTGATCTACGGACTTGTCGCGGGAGTAGCGGTTGTGTTCGTAATAGCTTTTCTTATGTACAGGTTTACTCTCAGGATTCCTCTTAAGTACTTCTTTTCCTTCACAAGCATTTTCCTTTATCTGCTCTGCTTCATACTGCTTGGCAAGGGAATACTGGAATTTCAGGAATCGGGAATTATTTCTTCAACCTCAGCGGATTTCATTCCTTACATGGATATTCTCGGGATATATCCCACTTATGAAACCGCGATTCCCCAAGCTGTTCTGCTTGTCCTTGCCTTTTTGCTATTTGCACGAAATTACGTCTACCGGGAAAAACATTCCTAAGCTGCGGACGGCACTCAAAACGCGGCATCTCGCGGGTGCTGTCTTTCAGCAAGTATAAATATGCACTGATCATGAGTCCTACGGTGTTCAAAGAAAGAGGGTATCGATTCTTCTTTTTCTCAAGGGAAGAACAACGAATTCATATCCATGTAGTATCCGGTGACGGTGAGGCGAAGTTTTGGCTTGAGCCCAAAATTGAGTTAGCAAAAAATTATCGTTATTCTATACATCAACTGAAGGAGATTGAATTACTCGTGGAGGCTCATTACGATGAACTTGTCGCAGCATGGAAGCAGCATTTCGGCAGTTGAGGTGACAAATATCTCTGTTCATGGAGTATGGCTTCTGGCTCACGGAAAAGAGTTATTTATGTCTTATGATGATTTTCCTTGGTTCAGGGATCAGTCTGTGAAATCAATCATTAATGTTGAAGAATCGTCACCAGGCCATTTCTATTGGCCCGATATTGATGTTGACGTTACGGAAGAAATAATTGAAAATCCTGCAAAGTTCCCCCTAAAAGCAAAGAGCAAATAACGAATATATCAGCATCCCAGAGAGAAGATTGCTTTATCTGGAAATTATTTACCGAGAGGTCTTAAACTAAATGAAAATAGATATTGAAGATATTGACAGCACCAGAAAAAAGATAAGGGTTTCTCTTTCTTCAGAGCAGGTCGCGGAAAAAAGAAATTCCGTGTTCCGCGATGTTATGGGGGGAGTGAGCGTCAAAGGGTTTAGAAAGGGGAAGGTCCCCCGTCACGTGGTCGAGTCCATGTACGGAAAGGAGGTAGATCAGGAAACCGCATCTAGCCTTGTCTCGGAGACCCTATCCGAAGCCCTTGCGCAGCGCTCGCTTTTGCCGGTAACGCGTCCCGACATTACGGAAATGGGTGAGGTAAAGACCGGAGAGGAGTTTGCTTATTCGGCTGAATTCGAGGTGATTCCCGATTTTGAGCTTTCCGAGTACAGCTCGATTCCAGTGAAGAAAACCGCCCGTCAGGCGACCGAGGAGGACATAGACGCCGAGGTACAGAAACTAAGGGAAAGGTCCGCGCAGTCAAGGCTTATCGAGGAGGACCGTCCTGCCAAGGAAGGTGATTACGTCTTTGTAGACTACAGCGGTACGTTTGAGGACGGGGAGACCATAGACGATCTTAGCAGGCAGAACGTGAGATTCTTGCTGGGCGAAGAACAGTTTGCACCCGAATTCGAAGAAAACCTGCTTGGGAAAAAGGCGGGCGAGGAAGCTGAATTCTCGGTTTCCTACCCGGAGGATTTCCTGATATCCGAGGCCGCCGGGAAAACCGTCAGTTTCACCGTCAAGGTAAATGAGATTCATGACAGAATTCTTCCCGAGGCGGACGATGATTTCGCGAAGGATTTCGATGTCGAGGGCATCTCTGAGTTGCGAGAGGCCATAAAGGAGCAGCTTGAGCGCCTTCACGAAGACGAACAGCTCTCATCCATGAGGGATCAGATAGTCGACGACCTTCTCTCAAAAAACCAGTTCGACGTTCCTCGGTCGCTGCTTGAAAAGGAGGAGGAAAGCCTTAGAGCGAGATTCCTCTCCGACATGCAGAGAGGCGGAGTCGCGGAGCCCGAGATCGGGGAGGACGTGGCACCGAAGTTCACCGAGAAGGCTGCCGAGAGCGTCAGGACATCCATAATTCTCGGCCGCATCGCTCAGAAGGAGAACGTGAGAGTTACCCGCAAGCAGTTAAACGAGCACATAGACCGCCTCGCCGCCTCATACAATCTCCCCCCGGATCAGGTACACAAGGCTTATGAACAGCCAGGGACTATGGAGCATCTGGAATCCCAGATCAAAACCCGTGGAGTCTTGGATCTTCTCCTGGAGCGGGCCCAGATTGAGGAAGTGGAAGGTGAACCTGCGCAGATTGACAAGGAATAACCCGCTTAGTTATAATCGGTTTGATGATAACCGATTTCATACCTTACGTTATTGAGCGTACTAGCAGGGGTGATCAGGGCTATGATATTTTCTCGAGGCTCCTTAAGGACAGAATCGTTTTTATAGGTTCTGATATAAACGATGCGGTAGCCAACGTCGTCATTGCCCAGCTCCTTTTTCTTGAATCCGAGAACCCCGAGACGCCTATTTATCTCTACATAAATTCCCCCGGAGGGCATGTCACTTCCGGTCTTGCTATCTACGACACAATACAGTACGTAAAGCCCGAAGTTTCTACCATATGCATCGGGCAGGCGGTCAGCATGGCCGCGGTTCTTCTGGCAAGCGGCGCATCTGGCAAAAGGTACGCGCTGCCTCACTCGAGGGTGATGATTCACCAGGTGCTCGGGGGTGTTTCCGGGCAGGCAAGCGACATAGAGATACACGCAAAGGAGATCGTCAGGGTGAAAAAGCAGCTCAATTCCATACTTGAGAAACACACCGGGCAGACTCTTGAGAAGATAGTGAGCGATACGGATAGAGACTTTTTCATGACCGCTCAGGATTCTATTGATTACGGTATAGTGGATGCCATAATTACCGAAAGGGAGGAGGCGACCGGATGAGTCCTAAAAAAAGCAAGGAAGAAACGAAGCACTACTGTTCTTTCTGCGGGAAGAATCAGGAAGAGATCAACAAGCTCATAGCGGGTCACGGAGTCTATATCTGCGATGAGTGCATAGATCTCTGCAACCAGATCATAGCGGAAGAAAAAACTAAGGACAGCGCTTTTCCGAAACCGAAGAAATCCTTTCCGACGCCACAGCAGATAAAGTCCTTTCTTGACGGTTACATAATAGGTCAGGAAACCGCTAAGAAAGTACTTTCCGTCGCAGTCTACAATCACTACAAGCGGATGCAGTTTAACGAATCCGGCAGGAGAAGAAGCGATAAAGTGGAGGTGGAGAAAAGCAACATACTTCTCATAGGTCCCACGGGTTCCGGAAAAACCCTGCTTGCGCAGACGCTGGCCAAGATTCTCGATGTTCCCTTCACCATAGTGGACGCTACCTGCTATACGGAAGCCGGCTATGTGGGCGAGGATGTGGAAAACATGATAGTGAGTCTGCTTCAGGCGGCAAACTACGATGTCGAAAAGGCTTCCCGTGGAGGCATTATCTATATAGACGAGATAGACAAGCTCACGCGCAAATCAAGCGACAGTCCCTCGATCACGAGGGATGTCTCGGGAGAGGGTGTGCAGCAGGCGTTGCTCAAGATAATGGAAGGGACTCTGGCAAATGTTCCTCCCAAGGGGGGAAGGAAGCATCCGCAGCAGGAATTTACTCAAGTGGACACCACGAACATCCTTTTCATATGCGGTGGTGCTTTCTGTGGCCTTGAGGACCTTATCCGCGCGAGGATCGGGGAGAAGTCAATCGGCTTCGGGGCTAAATTGTCAAACAGTTCTGGTGAGGACGAAAACAACCTCCTCAACAAGGTCCAGCCTGAGGACCTCATCCAGTTCGGACTGATTCCCGAATTCGTCGGTAGAGTCCCGGTTATCGCCAGTCTGAGCGAACTTACCGAAGAGCAGCTGGTCGAAATTCTGACCGAACCCAAAAACGCCATCGTGAAGCAGTTTGAGAAGATGATGGAAATCGAGAAGGTGCAGCTGGAGATAACAGAAGATGCGAGAAAAGCTATCGCCAGGGAGGCCGTCTTGAGAAATACCGGAGCCAGGGGGCTTCGGGCCATCATAGAATCGATTATGCTTGAGGTTTTCTATGAAGTGCCTTCGCTAGAGGGGGTGACACGCTGCGTCATTGACGAGAGCGTTATAGCCGGGCGTAGCGATCCCAAGTTTTATTTTGAGAAATCGGATGAGGAAGCCCAGAAGCTGCTGGGGACATAGAAGATTTCTCGCAAGCGAGAGCTCCACTGCACCCGCATCCCAATGATTCTCCTCGGAAACCGTTAATCCAGAAACCGATGATTGACAAGGAACTGCTTGAAATTCTCGTGTGTCCTGAGACCGGAGAACCTCTTGAAGAGGCTGGTCGGGAGACCATTGTGCGGCTTAACGAACTTGTTGAGCTCGGAACTCTCGTTGACAGGTCGGGAGAGCGGGTTTCCGAAAAGATCGAGGGGGGTCTTATCTGCCGAGGGGGGAAATATCTCTACCCCGTAAGGGAAAACATACCGATTCTTCTGATCGAAAATTCTATTCCCGTTGCTTGATTTGTCGCTTGTATGGCAAAGCACAATGTGCGCCTACTGTAGCCGGGCGTTTGATGTCGCGTTGTAAGTTCCGTTACATGCTAATCTGATAACTTCGATTTTTCGTGCAGTATTATGTTATAATCTCTGGCAAGAGGGGGCATCGAAATGATTAAAAGAAAATTCCAGTCTGCAATAAAGGAGTTCCTGTGCCTGTTTCTCGCAGGTATGCTCCTAGCATCGCTCGGCGGCGGTGACGCAGTTGCACAAGAAGATGACGCGACTGTACAGGATGTGTTCGGGATAAGCGGAGTACTTCTCAAAAAAATCACGGTCACCGCCCGAAAACGAGAAGAGCTGATTCAGAACGTTCCCCTGGCGATCACCCATTTCAGTTCCGAAAAGATCGAAGCTTTGAAGGTGAACGACCTTGAAAGTCTAGCAGTGAGCATGCCCAATGTGGCACTTGACGATTCCATCTCGGGAATGGCAATAGCCAACTTTTCCATCCGCGGTGTCGGAATAAACAACTCCATAGCGTCTGTTGATCCGACCGTGGGAGTGTTTGTCGACGGCGTGTATCTAGGGCAGACAACCATCGTTTTGTTTGATACCTTCGATGTTGAAAGCATAGAGGTGCTGAGGGGACCGCAGGGAACGCTTTTCGGGCGGAATGTCACAGGGGGCGCCATACTGGTTAACACGAAAAAACCGGGAGATGCTCTTGAGATATCGGCCCGCACTTCGTTTGAAGGAGGAGGGGAGAGCCTTAACAGCTATTACATGGCCACAGTCGGAGGCCCGGTTAGTGATACTGTCGGCGTAAAGATAACTGCCTACACAAATCAGGATAACGGCTGGTTTAAGAATCTCCACACTGGCAAGGCTTTCGGGGATAATGACACACGAATGGTACGATCGGTTGTTACGTGGGATCCGACGGATGACGTAAGCCTTGTTCTGCGCTACCGGTATGAAACTTCGAACAGCGATGGCACCGCGGGACAGAACCAGCGCGACTTCGATATCAACAGTCATGATTTCAGCATTGACGAGGAAGGCTTCAGGGAACATAGAAATCACTTCTTCTCCGCTCGGGTGGACTGGGGTGTGGATTTCGGAGACGGCACCATAACGAACATATTCGGTTTTTACGACGCGGACGGGTCCGCTTTGATAGATGTCGATTCTTCACCGCAAAGCGCTTTGCATATACAAGGATGGACTCCCTACCGCCAGTGGAGCAACGAACTGCGCTACGCGGGCAGATTCTTCGAAAGTCTCCATGCGACGACCGGCTTTTATTACTTTACAAACGAGATAAGTTATCATGACCGCCGTTATCTGTTTGGAGGGAATTTTATCCAAGACCTGGGAGGGAATTATTACGTCGATACGCTAGGGGTGTTTCTCTCCTTTGATTACGATCTTACGGATCGGATAATGCTTACCGCGGGCACCCGTTACAGCTATGAAAAGAGAAAAGCTGAGACCGTTTCCGGTACTCCCAAACCAGCGCCATGCAACGTTGCGACCGGACCTGCATGCCCCCCGTTTGATTTCACCGACGAGGAGACCTGGAACAGCTGGTCGCCCAAGCTCGGCGCTGCCTACTATCTAGGCGGCGGAGAGAGCTTTGAAGCGAACGTTTACGGGCACTGGACCAGAGGATACCGCTCCGGAGGCTATAATCTGCGAAATACCAATGCCCTAGATGTGGAACTCCCAGGACCGTACGATGAAGAAAAGATCGATACCTTCGAGGCGGGACTCAAGATATCAACAAACATAGGCATCCTGAACGGCGCGGTTTTCTATAATATGATCGATGATGTGCAGAGGGTGATAACTAGTTCTGCCCCCGCGGCCCTCGGCGGCATAGCCGAGGAGATTCACAACACTGCGGACGTAGAAGCCTTCGGCTTTGAGGTTGACGGACTGATCGCCGTTACCGATCAGCTTTTTCTTTTGGGTTTCGTCGGATACGTAGATCCTGAGTACACCAAGATAAAATATGACCTTAACCGAGACGGTACTCTTGACGAAAAAGATCTAGCTTTAGAGCTTCCCCGGGCCGCGAAGTGGACTTGGAGCCTCGGCGCGACCCATGACGCCGGACTTGCGAACTGGGCGAAGATCACTTCAAGGGTAGCCTACTCATTTCGCGACAATTTATACCTTACAGATGACAACAAAGGATATACTCCCGCGCAGAAAATTCTTGATGCCGGAATTGATATCACCCCAATGGACGGCGGGTTTTCAATCGGATTTTACGGAAAGAACCTTTTTGACAAAGTCAAGCACGGAAGCTATGTTGAGCTTCTCCCCGAAGTCGGGGGAGGTTCGTTCGCGCCAATTTCCAGAGGCAGAACCTTCGGTGTGCAGCTGACCTACCGGCACAGGTCATAGAAGAAAAAAAGGGCATGCACATGCACGGTGGCCGCATTTTCTAAAGCGGACAGATAGAGGCCCGCAGGATCTGGATCGATTACGGGGCAGGAACCGCAGCCGTTTTTTGGGCGGAGTTCCGTGTAGCTAGTCTTTCGTGAGAAAATCAAGCACGGCTTTATCCACCTCGGCCTGGCACTCTCTCCAGAACCCATGGCCGACGTCCGCAAACGCCTTTTCAACCGCGTTCGGTATAGATTCCACGAGCTTTTTCGATCTCTCGGGAGGCGTGACGATGTCCCGCTCTCCGTACATGACCAGGGTTTTCGCGGAGATCTTCCCGAGTTGGGCTAATACGTCGTGGTTCTCGCACGCGTAGCTTTGATTTCTGTATCCGGCGGCCGCGTCGGGGTCAACGGGAACTTCCCCGATTCTGCTTATTAAGGAGTCGTAGTTCTCTTCGATGTATTTCCTTCGGTATCCGAGAAAAAGCGCAAAAACCCATCCCGCCCCAGGTCCCGCTTTATCCACTATGTCCCTTGCGGTTTTGATAAGCAGATTTCCGACCTCGTCCCTGTGTGCGGAGGAGCATCCCATAACGAGTTTGTTGACCCTCTCGGGGTATTTTATACCCAGCCACTGGCATATCATTCCGCCCATTGATTTTCCAACGAAGTGGGCTTTTTCTATCCCTAAAAAGTCCAAGAGCCCCGCGGCGTCGTCTGCCATCTGTTCCATCGTATAGGGATAATCAGGTTTCTCGGAGCGACCCGAGCCCCTGTTGTCAAGCACTATCACGCGGAAATGTTCCGAGTAGATGGGGACCTGTACATCCCAGCTATCAAGACTGCTTCCAAGACCGTGAATGAGCACGAGCGGGTCTCCCTTCCCATACTCTTTGTAATAAAGATTTATTCCGTTTGTCTTTGCGTATGGCATATCAGGTTTGCCCCGAGGTTTACCTAATTTCTGCTCAGAAGATATTCTTCCAGTATTACTGTAGCGGCCATCTTGTCTATTACCGTTTTCCGCTTCTTTCTTCCCATTCCGGCTTCTATCAGTGTCCGCTCCGCAGTCTTGGTGGAAAAGCTCTCGTCCCAGTATTTCACCGAAAGACCCAGAGAATCTCGAATGCGTTCGGAAAACCTCTTTATGCTTTTTGCCCTGCTTCCGAGAGAACCGTCCTGGTTGTAGGGTATCCCCACGAGGATTTCGCAAGGAGAATATTGCTCTATTATATCACGAAGCTGCGCGAGGTCTTTTTTCTCGTTCCCCCGACTTATGGTACAGACGCCGTTTGCCGTGATCCCCAGCTCGTCGCTTACGGCAACCCCTATCGTCTTGGTTCCTATGTCAAGCGAGATTGTTCTCCCCGAAGTTCTGTCTTGCTTTTCAGGCGGTGTTTTCATCGGGCTCCAGTTTCTCTATGACTGCCGCTCCTATACTGTCACCCCATACGTTTATGGTGGTGAGGAGCCTGTCCAGAACCAATCTGTTTTTTGATATGAAGGATTCCATGGATGTTGACTCTTTTTCTTCCTAAGTTAGGTTAACTAACCATATGGGTTTTTTTTGTAAAGCCTGCCGGGAGTGAAAATGAATTTCCTGCCAAAAAAGTATCACGCCGTGCTTTTGTGCTTGCTTGTAATTGTTTTTTCTTCGGGTTGTGTACTCGTGATGGGCGGCGTGGTCGGCGGTGGTACCGCGGCTTATCTCAGGGGAGTTCTAAAGAGCAAGGAGCCCACCTCGTTTGACAAGGTCTGGTTCGCGGTGGTGGAGGTGGTGGAACAGCAGGAGTTTGAGGTAACCAAAAAAGAAAGCAAGATGGGCAAGGCGCTTATCGAAGCTAAGCTTCGCGACCAAGATAAATTGGTCTATATAACCGTCAAGTACGACAAGCCCGAGATAACTGATCTGATTATCCGCGTGGGCATCTGGGGAAATGAGGAAGAATCAAGGCGTATACTCAAGCTTATTCACGAAAAACTCTATTGAACAACAGAAACGACCCGCTTGACACCCCACCTCAGGGAAGGGATCTGCGGCCGAATGTTGTGCGATCATGAAAGAAGACTCCCGGATCAATTATGTCGAGTTGCCCGCGGAAGACTTCACTAAAGCCAAGGCGTTTTACGGCGACGTGTTTGGCTGGACCTTTCAGGACTACGGCGACTGCTACTGCGCCTTCAATGACGGTAGCATGGACGGCGGGTTCTACCGCTCCCCGCTGCATTCTGACAGCAGCCGGGGCGCTGCGCTGGTGGTGCTTTACGCGGAAGATCTGGAAGCCACTCTGGAACGCATCACTGCCGCCGGGGGCGAACTCTGCAAGCCGATATTTTCCTTCCCCGGCGGGCGACGGTTTCATTTTCTAGATCCCAACCGCAATGAACTGGCGGTCTGGAGCGACCGGTAGGAAGCGGCTTCCCCGATGACCCGTGAAAATGCAACCATCGGATTGGCGGTGTAGTTTCAACTGTTGGCTATAAGTGCCATTAGTTTTTCCCGAGATTTTCGTAAAGTTCCATTTCAATATCAAGTTCCGTTCTGATTCCCGCTTCGTTAAGCTTTGCGTTTGCTTCTCCTATAGTTCTGCACCCGTAGATCGCTTGCGCAGGTCTTGACACCTTTTCGTAAACCACCCGGGGATCTACGTAGAAAGTTACTGTGGAACTTATATCGAGTTCGACTTTTCTTCTGCCGTTTCTTATTGAAGTGGTGCTGAAAACTCCTTTTGCGTATTCAACGGGTCCTCTGCTTGCCTCGGTGGGTATTACGCTTATCGCCTTTTCCATTAATTCCAGTGTGGTTGCAGATATCCCCCAGCTCCCGAGCATTCCATTGTTCCGTGCTATGATGCCGAAGGACCTCTCAAGTTCTTCTTTGGAGAGCTCTCCGTCGCTTCCGAAGCCGAATACTCCCATTACGGTAGGCATCCGGAAGCTCTGTCTGTAAAGCGCCGCGGTCATTATGGCGTCAGCAAGCGGACTCATGAGCCCCTTTTCGTCTCCGAATCCAAGCACGTCTCCCCCGACGTCTATTCCCACCACCAGATCTGCGCCGAGTTTCTCGGCGGCGTCCGTTATGCCCTCAAAAACCTTCTCCGGACCGTAACTTATATCGACAAGAAGAGTTTCCTCTCCCAGAACTTCGGCCATTCCTGCTTCGGCGAATCTCGCTCCACCTCGGGCGGTAGAATCCTTATTGCATCTCCAGACCACGTCGTTTATCTCGTGGACGTTGCGTGATTCTTCAAGTTTTCTGGGCCCCGGATCGGGGTCTATTGTGAAACGCTCCCAGCTGAGTCCCCCCAAAACGCATTGTGTTCCGTTTATCTCGAGCAGGTTCGCCGTCGGAAGGGTTCCGACTATATCGCCTCCTCCTCCTATTCCGAGCAAGATAGCCTTTTTCGAATTTCTAAGGATTTTCTCAAGCATGCTGATTTACCCGTGGTGGTCATTACTAATATCCGTTCTGGCGTAATGATCAAGATGACTTCCCCGAGTGATGAGTGTTCCGGGGTCTTTATGGAATATCGATTTCCGGCTATATTAATTCCCTCGGTTCTGCGGCTTCTCATGAAGAAAATAATAAATGGCTGGAAACACTTAAAGGGGGTGCACTGCGGTTCCGCGGCGCTGAGAGATATATGCCTCTACTACGGACACGATCTCTCAGAACAGATGTGTTTCGGGCTGGGAGCCGGGCTCGGTTTTTATTACTCCTGCGAGGAAGGAATGAGCCCGAGCAGGATTATACAGCCTCGCGGTCCCCTGATGGAAATTAATTTCCTGAGAAGTTTCGGTGTTGATGTCACCGACTGGAAGTACGAGGACGACAACGAGCGGGCCTCGGCTGACCTCAGGGAGTTTATTGACAGGGACGTTCCGGTGTTGATACAGGCTGATATCTGCTACCTTGAATACTTTGACTCCAAGACCCATTTCCCCGGACACATAATAGCGGTATGCGGATACGACGACTCCGAATCCGTTTTTTACGTGGCAGACAATTCGTTTGAAGATCTCCAGACTGTTTCTTTTGATAACATGGCGAAAGCGAGAAGCTCAAAAGCAAGGCCGTACCCCCTTTCCAACAACCGTGTTGAAGTGAATTCTCTTGAAGACGGCTTCGATGCCGGGGAGATGCTTCTCGGTGCCGTGAGAAAAAACGCCGAGATGATGCTTGAAGGCAGAACCACTCTAAGAGGAACTTCAGGTGTTGAAGTTATAAAGAAATGGGCCGAGGACCTTCCTAGCTGGAGGGATCTTGCCGACTGGAAGTGGACCTCAAGGTTTACTTACCAGGTCATATGCAGAAGAGGGGTCTGCGGTGCTGCTTTCAGATGGTTTTACAGGGATTTCCTCCAGGAGGTCTCCCCGGTGCTTTCCCCTTTTTACGGGGAGGGTCTTCCCGACGAGATGAACAGTATCGGTCAGAAGTGGTACGACATGGGAATGCTTTTCAAGGAGATAAGCGAGAGCGCTTCGTGCGGAGAGGGGTTCGAGCAAGCCTCGGAACTTGCTTTTGATATATATGGTCTTGAAAAGCGGTATTTTTGTTTTGTGCTTGAAAACTTCCCCGTTGTATCCGCGGCGGGTGAGATGAATCGGAGAGGGTGAACATTGCACGGGCATTTGAAAAACCTCTGCACGATATCGTTTGAGAATTCTGAGTTTCCAAAGAGTAGCGTTCTCGCGGCAATGGGGATATTGCCAAAAAATAAGGTATTCTATTAAATTACGTAAAATTAATTTAGGAATTTACTATGCTTTTGTTTGTTCTAAGAAAGTATGTCTGGGTCGTAAACGTCTTGCTGATAGTCGCCATCGCCTACTCGGTTTCGGCCACGATCAACAACGGCCTGCGCGACAAAATAGAGTCCGACAAGGGTGGCCTGACAGGCGAACACCTCTACAAGGAGAAGTATGGACGGGTTAAGATTCCCTACCGTTCAAGGGAGTACTACGACTCTATACTGAAAACGAACCTGTTTGGAACGGGTGGGTATGCTGGACAGATGGAAACGGTTGATTTCTCGGAAGTTTTCGAGGGGGGAATTACCCCGAGAACATCCCTCAATCTTGAACTTCTTGGAACTTTCATACTTAAAAGCCGCACTAATTCTGCGGCCAACAAGAGCATTGCCGTGATAAAGAATATGGAAAATAGCAAAATAAAGGGTTATTCTGAAGGGCAGCTGGTTGATCTTGTAGCATCCGAAAAGGTGGAGGTAGTGAAAATAGACGACTGCGAAGTAACCATACGAAGAGCAGAAGGTCCCGAATTGATTACCTGCGGAAACGAGCTTGAATCCGTTTTTGCAAAAAGCCCCCCGAGTTCTTCAGGAAGGAACAAAACATCTGTTAAGTCAAAAAAGTCGTCGGCTTCAGGGGTCAGCAAAGTCAGTGAGGGCGTGTATCAGATAGAGAGAATGATGTTTGACGAGCTGCTCGCTGAACCCAGCAGTTTAATAACCGAGGCTAAGATTGTGCCCCGCGATGACGGTATCAAGATTTTCGGAGTGAAAAGCCGGAGCGTGTTTTATAAAATGGGTCTTAGAAACGGGGATATAGTTCACCAGATAAATGAAGTTGCTTTAAACGACGTGCAGAGTGCTCTTTCGCTTTTTACCGACTTGAGGGGCCAGAGCGAGTTTACCGTTGATTTCACGAGAAAAGGTAAAAGAAAGAGCAACAGGTACACAGTTTACTAGGCCTAATACGAAAAATTCAGTTTCTTAAGGTTAAAACAGATTATGAGATATTTTCTGAATAAAAATCTTTTCCCAGTTCTGTCTGCGGTTCTCGTTTTTTCCGCTTCTGTTCTCTGTCCCCAGTTGGCTCCTGCAGAGAAGTCTGAGCCGCTTCCGGATCTTACGAGGGCTAGGGTTGTCGTCGCCCCGGGTGCAAAACTGAAAAAGGCGAGCGGGGAGGATGAATCCAAGGAGGATTCGCCCGCGAAACCCGCTGATATTGCCGAGAGAGCTGCGGAGTTGCTGGCCGAGGAGGCCGCAAAAGACCCGGGCAAGCAAGACTTAAGGCCTCTCGGGAAGGATGCAATGAAAGTCTCGGGCGACGAGATTCTGGAAGATTTGGTTGAGGACCCCGGCCTACCGCTCGATTTAGCGGAGGAAGATGCTGTAGCCGAAGTTGGGGAAGCCCCTGAGCCCGAGGGGGAGAAGCCTGAGAAAATGTCGCCCGCAATCGCCGAGGGTTCAGAGGATGATATTCTCGATGAAGAGGGTGAGCAAATTCCCGAGGACGAGGGAATGGTCAACCTTCGCGCCAACATGACGCTTAATGAGATGGTAAAGACCATAAGCGAGATCACCTCCGAGGTTTATCTCCTGAGTGACAAGATCAGGGACAAAAACGTGACGATCATAACTCCCCAGGGCGGTTTCGAGAAGGAGAATGCGTTTAGGATTTTTGAAATACTGCTTGATATGAACGGCTATTCGGTCATAAGCACGGAGGGAGTCAACAAGATCGTTCCGAAAAAAGGGATAAAGTCAGAGAGCATACCACTAAGACGGGATTTTGACCCCGGAGAATCTTCCCGGAAATACGTGATGAAGCTGATAAAGCTTAAGAGCGTAAAAGCCAAAGGAGTCTCCAACGTCCTTCGAGCCCTGGTTAGCAAGGATGGGTTCATGAAGGCTCACGTACCGTCGAATACCCTAGTGGTGGTTGATAATGAACAGAACGTGAACAAGATAGCCGAAGTGATTGCGAATCTTGATTACGAGAAGAAAATAGAGTTCGTCAAAGTGGATAACACAAACTCGGCGAGCGTCATTTTTAAGCTGCTTGAGATCTTCAACCCTCAGAGCAGCAAGACCAAGCCGTCAAAGGGCAAGAATGACGGTTTCATATCCGGAAGCTCTGATCTCCTAGGGTTTAAAGTGATAAACGACGAGAGGACAAATTCCATAATAGTGATTGCTGATCCGAGGGACCTTCTCCTGATAAAGGAAACGATTGCCGTTTTGGACATCGAGAGCGAGCATGCGGAACAGGACGTCTACGTTATACCGGTTAAAAACGCCGACGCCGAGCAGATAATCGAAGTTCTGGGAAATCTGTTCGCGGAGGGGGAAGGGGGCTCAGTGTCTTCAGTTTCCTACCGGGACCAGGCGCGGCAATCCGGTAGAACCGGCCAGCCTTCAAGCCGTCTCGGAGAGGGGAAAGTGGGCGGCAGCGGAAATGTCGGTGGTCTAGGTTCCCAGGGCGGGAACATCCAGAGGGGAGGAAGCGAGCAGACCGGTGGTTCCGTTATAGTGTCTTCGGGTGATGGGCTTAAGATAACTTCAGACCCGGCGACAAATTCCATTATAGTGATCGGTTCTCTCACGCAGTACAGAATGGTCAAGCAGATAGTGGACAAGCTTGACGTAAGGAGAAGGCAGGTGTTTGTGGAGGCTGCAATACTCGAGGTGGGCCTTGACAACCTTAACGCGCTGGGAACCAATTTTGGTCTCGGTGTTACAATCGAGGGCGACAATCTCGGTTTCCTCGGACAGCAGCTGCCGGGCATCCCGAGCCTTCTCGGAGTTGCGGCCGATCCCACAATTGCAACGACTTCCATAGGCGGTCTTTCAGGGCTCTTTCTCGGAGTAGTGGGAGAGGAAGTTGACCCCGACGGTTCGGGTCCGCTTCCGTCTCTTCCTTCGTTCTCCGCGGTGTTTCAGGCCCTGAGTTCCGTAACCGACGTCAACGTCCTTTCAACTCCGAGCATTATTACAACCGACAACGAGCCGGCTGAGATAGTCGTGGCTGACATAATACCGTTTCCGATGGGCAGCACCGTGGGAACAAGTGGCGTGACGGTTCAGACGATCGAGAGGCTGCCGGTAGGAATAAGGCTTAGCATCACCCCCCAGATAAGCGAAGGAGAATACCTTAACCTTGACATAGTGACCGAGGTTTCCTCTACCCGGGAGGCGCCTGCGGGACTTAACACCGCCCAGTTCGGCATCGCGACTACAACAAGAAGCGCCGATTCGTCGGTTATAGTCAAAAATGGACAGACCCTCGTTATAGGCGGGCTGGTTCAGGACAGAGAAGAGGTGCTTCACAACAAAACACCTCTTCTCGGAGATATTCCGCTGATTGGAAACCTGTTCAGGTTCAAGCGCAATCAAACCAGGAAGCTTAACCTGATGATACTTCTTACACCGCGGATAGTTGAGACGGAAAGCGATATGAAGCAGTTGCTTATGGATTACCAGAAAAGAAAGACCTTGCTTCATAGAAGGGACCTAAATACGCTTGAGTAGGGAATTTTTAGAAAATGAAGGCTCTTGACGAAATAATAGGCAGGCGTTACCCCGAGGTTATGGGGAGGATTGAAGAGCTTAAAGGGAAAAACGGCCGGAACACAGAAGACATACTGCTCAAAACTGACGTACTGAACGACTCCCCGGCTCTTGATGTTCTTTCCGAATTTTACGGAGTCGAGAAAATCGAATCGATTCCCGAAGACGATATAGATTATGAACTGATAAAACAGTTTCCGATCAGCTTCGCGAAAAGATTCAGAATACTCCCCATAAACAAGGACAACGGAACTCTTAAAGTCATATTCGCCCCGCCCCAGGAACTCTACGCCCTTGACGAGGTCCGCTCCCGCTTTAATTGTTCGCTTGAAACTTACATTACTCTTGAGCGCGTGCTGACCGACAGCATTAACAGGATTTACGAGCAGGGCAAAGACGTTGTATCGGAGGATATGAACGAAGGTTCGGGACTCTCCGATATGGAATTTACCGAACCCCAGGATCTGATTGAGGCCGAAGACGAAGCCCCGATCATAAAATTCATAAACACGCTTCTTTTTCAGGCGGTAAGGGAACACGCAAGCGATATTCACATAGAGTGTTTCGAAAAAGAAGTGCTGGTACGGTTCAGAAAGGATGGCATTCTGCACGACGTGACGAAAGTTCCGAAGACGGTGCAGTCTTCGGTGATCTCGCGCGTGAAAATCATGTCTGAACTTGATATAGCCGAGAGAAGAAAACCTCAGGACGGAAGCATAAGGCTGAAGATCGGAGGAAGGGATATCGACGTAAGGGTTTCGACGGTTCCCACTTCATGGGGAGAGAGCGTGGTAATGAGGCTGCTTTACAGGTCTTCGGTGCTGATGAGCTTTGAGCAGCTGGGGCTTGAAGGAAAAAAACTCAAAACGGTGGAATCCCTTATTAAACGTCCTCACGGAATCATTCTGGTTACGGGGCCTACGGGAAGCGGAAAGACAACAAGCCTCTATGCAGCCCTGCAGAGAATCAATCTTCCCGACAAGAAGATAATCACCATAGAAGACCCGGTTGAATACCAGATACAGGGAATTAACCAGATCCAAGTCAATACCAAAGTCGATCTTACGTTCGCAAATGGACTTCGCTCAATACTCAGGCAGGATCCCGACGTTATACTAGTCGGGGAGATAAGGGACAGGGAAACCGCCGATATTTCCATGAACGCTTCACTCACTGGGCATCTCGTATTTTCCACTCTGCATACCACTGATTCGGTAAGCGCCGTGACCAGGCTTGCCGATATGGGAGTGGAGTCTTTTCTTATAGCTTCTACCCTCTCAGCGGTCATAGCTCAGAGGCTTGTCAGGGTTCTTTGCACGCGGTGCAGAGAACAGTACGTGCCGATTGATGAGGAGGTCAGCCGTATCGGACTTGCTCGCGAGGCTTGTCCGGAAGGAAAGATATACAGAGCCAAAGGATGCCAAGAGTGCATGGAGACGGGGTTTTCGGGAAGAATAGCGATTTTTGAAATACTGATTATCGATGATGGACTTAAAAACACTATTCTCACACACCCGGATTCTTCAACCCTTAAGGAAAAGGCCCTGAGAAACGGACTCATTACCCTTAGAATGGACGGTGCCGACAAAGTCGCAAAAGGCATAACGTCAATTGACGAAGTGCTCAGAGTTACGGAAGAGGAACCGGCGGAGAGCTAGACCACAGTTATCTTTAGCATCGGTATTTCAAATGCCTGTTTATAACTATAAAGCCATTAACGACAAGGGCGAATCGGTAAAGGGAGCTATCAGCGCAGAATCGGTCAAGATCGCAAGCGACAGGCTCAGAAAAGGCGGCATCTATCTTTCCTCTATAAAGGAGGCGAGCGGGTCCCGCCGCTCGTCGGTGAGCCTTCCGTGGAACAGGGTGAGCATCTCGGAGCTTGCCGTTATGACAAGACAGTTCTCAACCCTGATTTCATCAGGTCTTCCTCTTGAGACGTCGCTTGTGGCCCTCTACGACCAGACCGATGACCAGAAGCTCAAGGGAATTCTCTCTCAGGTGCGAAGCCGAGTGAGTGAAGGCAGTTCTCTTCACTCCGCACTTGAGGAGCACGAAGGTGCTTTCTCCGATCTTTACGTGAGCATGGTTCGTGCTGGCGAGGCTAGCGGCACTCTTGATGTCGTACTTGACCGTCTTGCGGACTTCCTTGAAAAGCAGCTCGAACTGACTTCGAAGATCAGGGGGGCCATGATATATCCGGCGATAATGTTTGTCGTCGGGCTTGGGGTACTGGTTTTCATGATGACTTTCGTAATTCCCAAGGTCGCCAATATATTCGAGGCCAGCAACAAGGCTTTGCCCTTTGTTACCGTAGTACTTATAGGGGCAAGTGATTTTCTGAGGGAGAATTTTATCCTTCTGCTGGTTTTCCTGGCCGTCGTATTATTTTTTGGACACAGGTACGTAAAAACTCCTTCCGGAAAGAAGGTCTACGACAGGTTTTCCCTAAGGGTTCCAGTGTTCGGGAAAATGTCTTCAAAAGTGATGATTTCCCGTTTCACAAGAACGCTTGCCACACTGCTTTCAAGTGGCATTCCTCTTCTTGAATCCATCAGGGTGAGCGAATCGGTTATGGGAAACAGTCTTTATGTTGACAATATAAAGGATGTGCGGGTCAAGGTTGCTGAGGGAGCGGCGTTTGGAGGCTGTCTTGCACAGACCGGGATTTTTCCTCCTCTAATGGTGAGAATGGTGTCTGTGGGCGAGGAGGCGGGTAAAATGGAAGTCATGCTGTCGAAAGTGGCCGATATGTATGATACCGAGGTCGACGGCATGCTTGCCACGCTGACTTCCCTTCTTGAACCGGTAATGATACTGATTATGGGCGTCGTGATGGGTTTTATAGTTTTTGCTATACTTTTACCCGTATTGAATCTAACTTCTGTAATAAGCTGAACAGGGAGGTGGAAAAAATGAGATCCCAGATGGGGTTTACTCTGATTGAAATTATGGTGGTCGTGCTTATCATAGCGGGGCTTGCCTACATAGTGGGAACGAATGTGATAGGTCAGGGGGAGAGGGCAAAGGAAAAACAGGCCATGATTCAAATCAAGCAGTTTGAGCAAGCGCTCCAGCTGTTTAAGTTTGATAACGGTTTTTATCCTGAAACCCAACAGGGGCTGCGCGTTCTGGTCGAACCGGTAACGGTGGGCAGGGAGGCCAAGAGGTGGAGACGTTATCTTGAATCCGCGAGCGTGCCGCTTGATCCTTGGGGGAACGAGTTTGTATATTTCGGGGTCGACCAGACCGAGGACGGATTTTATTATATAAGATCTAACGGTCCGGATGGGATAGGGAATTCAGACGATGATCTGTCCAGCAGAGACAGATGAGAAGAAATTCCGCCGGTTTTACCTTAGTTGAACTCCTTGTGGTCGTTTTTCTGCTCGGAGCTTTTTTCTCCGTGGCCATGCCCAGAGTCCTCAAAACGGGTGACATGAACCTTCGCAGCGCTTCAAGAGGGCTTGTCACTACGATAAGACATATTTACAGTAAAGCCATTTTTGAAAAACGGATATACAAGCTTTCTTTCGATATCGATACCGGGGAATACTGGGCAGAATTTCTTGAGGGAAACCAGTTCCGCTTGGAGGAGGATTCCGCAGCTGGACTCAGAAAACTTCCCAGCGGGGTCTTTTTCAGCGATATACAGACGGAGAGAACCCAAGGGAAGATCGCTTCCGGAAGAGACGCATTTATACTTTTTCTGCCGACTGGGATTGTTGACTCGGCGGTTATTCACCTGCGAACTGGTAAGGACAATTTTTTCACGCTTTCCACAAACCCCTACACCGGGGCCACTAAAGTTTTTGACGAGTACGTCGAATTTAACAGCCGGCTTCAGAATCTGGCGGAACGGTAGGGAGAAGACTGTATGAGGGCCTCGAGAAACAGCGCTTGCGGGTTCACGTTGCTTGAAGTCATGGTTGCCGTGGGGTTGCTTGCCTTCGCGATGGTGTCAATCCTCGGCATTGTAAGTCACAATATAAATCTTGCCACAAGATCCACCAACTACCTGATAGCCACGAGTCTGGCCGACGACTTAGCTTCACGGATCGATGCTGAAGGGCTCCCGTCAGCATCGGAGAGAAGCGGGAAATTTGAAAATTATCCCGGTTTTGAGTGGTATGTCACAGTTTCCCCATACAATTTAACCCAATTCGAAGCGAGAATGACCATTGTCAGTGTTCTTATAACCTGGAACGACGGGGAGGAGAGCTATGAGATCAGCTTCGTTGATTCGGGATGATAAGAGCGGGTTCACCCTTATAGAGGTTCTTATCGTTGTTGCCATAACGGTCATCGTGCTCACGATGCTCTACAGTTCCTTTTCCCAGCTTGTAACAGCCAAACGCAGGGTGGAGACGGAAAACGAATTGATCCAGGAAACAAATACTATCCTGCTTAAGATGCGCCACGACCTGGTGAATGCTTTTCCCAGAGGCAATATCAATTCCAAGGTTTCTTCTCCCTCCGCATATAGTTACTTTACCGGGAGTCTCGAAGGGGATAACAGCAGGATAGTATTCACCTCTTTTGCAAAGGACCCCACGCATTATTCCACCCAATCCGGCCAGAGCGAGATCTCCTACTATCTGGTTCCGCTTCGTAGCGAGCGCGAAGATATGTTTGCGCTTATGAGGAAAGATAATTACTGGATCGGAAACGATGAGGCCGGAGCTGCGTATCCGATCTCGGAAAGGGTGCTGAGTTTCAGAGTGAATTTCCTTTCCGAACGATCCCCAGCCTCGGCTAACGAGCAAAAGGTGTGGGAGTGGAATTCGTCAGTAATGCGGGGATTTCCCAAAGCGGTTCAGGTCCAGATCATTCTTTTGGGAGACGGGGACCAGAAGGAGGCCTATTCCATGATTGTTGCTATACCGGTGGCTGACTGAATGCGCAGAACAGATCCGAAGACAACCCAGAGGGGGATAGTACTTGTTATCGTTGTTATAACGATTGCTATACTTTCCACGATCGTGATTGATTTCATATACTCGACCCGCGTGAGTTACGAAATTTCCGTGAACAGCTCAAGCGATGTCCAGGCAAGACATATTGCGAAATCAGGGGTGAGAGTTGTGCGAGGGGTGCTGAGAAAGAAAACGCCGGAGGATTTATCCTTACTGCAGGGAATGCTTGCGCAGGCGATAAGCTCAGAAAACGGTGCCGACGGCTGGAAGCTTTCTATCACCTCTTTTCCGATCGGAGAAGGAAACATATCTCTTCAAGTGGTAGATGAGAGATCGAAAGTCAATCTCAACGCTCTTGTGGACCAGAGATCGGGCCGGGTGGATTTTCAGGTTCGAACGCAGCTAAATGAACTTTTCCGCTTTCTCGGAGTGGAGACGGAGAAGGCCGATCTCTTCGTGGCAAGTCTGGTGAACTGGCTTGACGGGGCGGCGCCGGGTAGCGGAAATGATCAGGCCCCTGATGGAGCCGGTGGGAACTATTACACAAGACTTGATAATCCTTATTATATTAAGGACGGACCGCTTGACAGCGTTGAGGAAATTAGGATGATTGAGGGGATGGATAAGGACTTCTTTTTCAAGGTCAAAGACTATCTCACCGTCTATCCTGAAGACAAGAAGGTGAATTTCAGCACCGCTTCAAAAACAGTGATAATGGCTACCATTAAGGCCGCGGGGGTCTCGGTCAACGAGAGGCAGAACGATCCCCGGGAGATAAAAGACAGCGTAGTCGGAAGAATGGCTGACGAGATAATCATTCGCAGGAGCACCAAGAGAGTCATATCTGCCAGCGAGACCAATAAAATCTTAAAGGGAGTGGATTCCGCTCTGAAGATAAGCTCCGGTATTTCGGGAGTGGTTCTTAAGGGTGGAAAAAGCGATGTCTACACCGCTGTTTCCACGGGCATAGTGGGAGAGCAGATTCCCGTTACAAGGCAGGTTCAGGCCGTTATCCGTAAAAACCTGAAAAAGAAAAATTCGTATCCGACCGTGGCGTCTTGGAGAGAAAGATAAGAGCCGAAGTGGCGGAATAGGCAGACGCGCAGGATTCAGGATCCTGTGGGCATTGCGCCCGTGGGGGTTCGACTCCCCCCTTCGGCAGAACATAAAAAAAGGGGTGTCCTTCGAAAAGGCACCCCTTTTTTTATCAGTTTTTTTCTTGCTTATACGTCGTAATAAAGCATGAATTCATACGGTACGGGTCTCAGCCTGATCGGGTTGATCTCGTTTTCCGTTTTGTAGTCAATCCATGTCTCGATTACGTCTTCTGTGAACACTCCTCCCTTGAGCAGAAACTCGTGGTCGTCTTCAAGGGCTTTTACGGCCTCTTCAAGTGAACCTGGTACGGAGGGGATGTTGCTTAACTCCTCGGGTCCCAGTGCGTAGATATCCTTATCAAGCGGGTCTCCCGGCTTGATCTTATTCTCGATTCCGTCAAGTCCGGCCATCAGCATAGCGGAAAACGTCAGGTAGCCGTTACACGATGGATCGGGGAATCGGGTCTCGATTCTCTTTGCCTTGGGGCTGGGAGAATACATGGGGATCCTTACTGCGGCGCTTCTGTTCCTAGCCGAGTAGGCGAGGTTAACAGGAGCCTCAAACCCGGGAACGAGCCTTCTGTATGAATTCGTTATCGGGTTGCTGAACGCACATATGGCCCTTGAGTGCTTCAGGATTCCGCCTACATAATGCATCGCGAGATCGCTTAGTCCCGCATACCCTTTTCCGGCGAAAAGAGGCTTTCCGTTTTTCCACAAGGACTGATGAATATGCATTCCGGAACCATTATCGTCAAAAATGGGCTTTGGCATGAAAGTGGCCGTTTTCCCGTGTTCGCGGGCAACGTTTTTTACGACATACTTATACCATTTCATATTGTCACCCATGTCGACCAGTGGTGCGAAACGCATGTCAATCTCAGCCTGCCCCGATGTTGCAACCTCATGGTGATGGGCTTCAACGGAAATACCAAGGCTTAGAAGCGTGCTTACCATTTCGGAACGTATGTCGTGCATGCTGTCTGAAGGGGGCGTTGGAAAGTAGCCTTCCTTGTGCCTGAGCTTGTGACCGAGGTTCGGCTGCTCATCGGCCCCGGAATTCCAGATGCCTTCCTCAGAATCTATGAAGTAATATCCGGCGCGTGGACTCTGGTCGTACCTGACATCGTCAAGAATAAAGAATTCCAGTTCCGGACCGAAGAAGGCGGTGTCCGCGACTTTTGTGCCCTGCATGAAGGAAATAGCTTTTCTCGCTATGTTTCTCGGGTCTCTCGTGTAGGGTTCCCTTGTTATGGGATCTTCGATATTACATATTATGACGAGGGTCGGGGCCTGCATGAAAGGATCGACCTTGCAGGTGGTGGGGTCCGGCATAATGAGCATATCGCTTGTGTTAATCGCCTGCCAGCCCCTGATACTTGAACCGTCAAAACCAAGGCCATTTTCAAAAAATGACTTGTCAACTTCCTCCGCCGGTACGGTGAAGTGCTGCCACATCCCTATAAAATCAAGAAACCTGAGATCAACGAACTCAATCTCGTAATCTTTTATGAATTTAATTACTTCAGCCGGCTTTTTCGGAAAAGCAGGCTGGCCCGACTTAGTAGCCATGATTAATAATCCTCCTTAATGCGATTGTTTCCAGAGAAAAGTTTCTTTGGTGCGAGCGCTAATTATATAGCATCCTCGCCTCTTTCTCCAGTTCTAATTCTTATTACGTCTTCGGCCGGGAAGAGGAATATCTTTCCGTCTCCTATCTTGCCGGTTTTCGCACTTTCCCTTATGGTCTCGATTACCTTGGAAACCATATCGTCGGAAACCACTATTTCCAGCTTTATCTTAGGTAAGAAGTCGATGACGTATTCTGCACCCCTGTAAAGTTCCGTATGACCTTTCTGACGGCCGAACCCCTTTACCTCGACAACTGTCAGACCCTGAATCCCTATCTCCCTGAGAGCCTCTTTTACATCCTCCAGTTTGAACGGTTTGATAATGGCTTCTATCTTCTTCATGGTGGTAAAATCCTCCTACGCGTATTATTCAATCACAATAAAGTATCAAAAAATATACCATTTGTTTCGTTTTCAAGTGAACTGGTTCTTAAAATAGGGGTATAAAATAACTGTTTCTTTTGCGAAGGGGAAGTTTTTTGTTTTATAACTAATTCTTATAATTAAATATTCTCGGAATCTGAAGCCGACTCGATTTATATTTTTCTGCGTAAAAAAATCTCTTTTTCCCTGAAGCGATGTTTCATGTTTTTCCGGCGGTGCACGTTTATTGTGCATAGAATCTTAAAATTTGAACATTTCCCCTGTGGCAGTAACGAGGTTCTAGGGGCAGGTGTTAGAGCGAGATTTATGAAAATCGGTATCCGACTGGCTGTTTCGGCAGAAAAGCAGTCCGATTACTTTCCCAGTTTGCACTTAGACTGTTCGTATTAGGTCTGGCAACTCTGTTCTAACGGCATTGATGCTGGGTGGCGCAAGCGACTCTCAATGAACCAGTGGTACGAGTTTTCCATATCGGTCCGTGCTACGCTCACGCCCAAAGCAGGCGCTGTTCCAGTAGCGCCTGCATGTTCCGCCGTCCGTCTGCGACCATCAACACGAAGACATTGTCACCATTTACCCGGTAAATGATCCGGTAAGGCTTAAAGAAAACCTCGCGGTATTCCCGAATACCCATATCCAGCAGTTCTTTCGGATAATTTCCGTGCTGAGAATGCTCCGAAAGGTTGGCAAACACCGCTTCGATTCGCGCTAGCACGTGGTCTGCGCTACCCGGTGAGTCGTGTCGCTTGATGTAATCATAAATCTCCTCTAGGTCGCGCACTGCGTCATCGGTCAACTGGACCAGAAAGGACATTAGGGAACCTGCTGCCGCCCTCGAAACCGTGCTATTACGTCAGCGGCGGGCTGCACCCGTCCCGCTTCGATCTGGCGGTTGCCCAGAGCAAGCATCTTGAGCAGTGCGACCGTTTCCTGCATCTGCTCGTAGCTGTCAATATCCTGTATTACTGCTTTGGCTTCACCGTTCTGAGTGATGATCAAGGGCTCTCCCCGGTCCCCGAGCGTACGAACGATCTCGGCAGCGTGGGCCTTGAGGTAACTGATTGGCTTGATCCGGCTCGACAGCTTCATGGTCATTTCCTTCCCAGACTAAATATAGTCATAAATGAGTCAGATTGCAAGATGTAAGAGCGGAGGATTTATGAAAGCAATAATTCCCATTGATTTTGAATGTTGTTGATGATACTTTTCCCGAATGATCGATCAGAAGCTTGGCTATGAGTTCAAAGATATCTCTCTGCTTGAAACGGCACTTACCCACAGTTCATACGCAAACGAGTTTTCATGCCCCAGCAACGAGAGACTTGAGTTTCTCGGAGACGCGCTGCTTGGATGCATGATCAGCGCGCTGCTTTACGAAAAATACCCTTCGTACACCGAGGGAGATCTCTCAAAGATCAAAAGTCGGGTGGTAAGCGGTGCGAATTTCGCGAAATACGCCGAGATGCTGGGTCTGAGAGAGCAGATAAGGCTTGGAAAGGGCGAGGAAAGCACCGGGGGAAGAGAAAGGGAGTCAAATAACGCAAATGCTTTTGAGGCACTTATAGGGGCGCTGTATCTTGATGCGGGCTACGAGAAAACTTTCGAAGTGGTGTCTCGACTGTTTCGAGACGCTATTGAGGAAGACGATTTTCCCCGCGACAGCAAGACGCAGCTTCAGGAAGTTTCCCAGAGCGTCTTCGGGAAGACGCCCGAGTACAGGATCCTGAGTGAAGAAGGTCTTCCGCATGAAAGGACTTTCACGGTGGAGGTCAGAATTCCTTCCGATCTGACGGGTACGGGCAAGGGCAGAAGCAAAAGGCAGTCCGAGCAGTCCGCGGCGCGCGATGCGCTCAGGAAGCTTGGATATTAGGTTTTAACTCTTTTCTATTCCCAGGTCATTTATTTTTTTTGACAGCGTGTTTCTGTTTATCCCCAGTATTGCTGCTGCCTGTTTCATGTTTCCGTCAGTTTTTGCGAGAATGGCTTTGATTAACTGTTTTTCAACTTTCCCGATTACCTCTTCGTAGACGTTGTGCAGGGATAAGTCAGAATTTTCTACCATCATGCGGACAAGTTCCTCGGTCTTCTTCTCCGTCGTTTCCGTTTCTACGTAGCCGGTTTGCGAATCGATGGCTTCTTTTGTTTCCTCACCGCTTATTATGCTGTCGGGAGTTAAAACCAGAAGACGTTTTATAGTGTTTTCAAGTTCTCTTACGTTTCCGGGCCAACTGTGGCTGATCAATAACTGCTCCGCTTCGAGGGAGAGCACCTTTTTCTCGGTGCCCAATTCAGCGGAGTGTTTCTTCAAGAAGTGTAGAACCAGTTCCTTTATATCCTCTTTTCTTTTCCTGAGAGGGGGCAGGTTTATGCTTATAACGTTTAGTCTGTAAAACAGGTCCTCTCTGAAAGAGCCTTCCGTGACGGCATCTCTTAGGTTCTTATTCGTGCTCGCGATTATTCTGGGGTCAACAGAGACCGGTTTTTCACTGCCGAGTCTGTAGATCTGTTTTTCCTCAATGGCCCTTAGGAGCTTTGACTGCAGGTCGGTTGAAAGCTCCCCTATTTCGTCTATGTGAAGGGTTCCGCCGTCGGCTTCTTCAAATCTTCCCTTCTTTAAGGCGGTGGCGCCGGTGAATGCTCCTTTTTCGTATCCGAACAGTTCACTTTCGATAAGTTCCTTGGGGATCGCGGATATGTTTACGGATACCAGTCTTCTCTTTCTTCTCGGACTGTTATAATGGATGGCTCTTGCGATAAGTTCTTTCCCGGTACCGCTTTCACCCGTTATCAGCACGGTGATGTTCTTGGAGGCGGTGCGACCGATAAGCTTGTATACGTTCAGCATGTCGGGTGAACTGCCGACTATTTCTTCGAACGAAATATTCTCTTCGGAATCCTGAGACAGCCTTATTTTTCTCCCTGCCTCGTAGTTTTTTATGGCCCGCTCGGCAAATAGTTTTACCTCTTCGAGGTCAAACGGCTTGGTCAGATAATCATAAGCGCCGAGCTGTATTGAATCTATGGCGTTGCTGACTGTGTTCTGCGCGGTAATGAATATTATGGGCGAGTCGATTTCTCTGTTTCTAAGCTGGGTGAGAACCTCAAACCCGTTCATATCCGGCATGTTTATGTCAAGAAGAATCAGGGAGTACGCTTCCTCGGATGCTTTTCGGACGGCGTCCTCTCCGTTTTCGGCGCACTCGACTTCAAAGCCCGATTTTTTAAGGGATGTCTCGAGTATCCACCTGATGTCTTCTTCATCGTCGGCTATTAGGATACGGTTTTTCATAAATTGATTTCTCTAGACGGCGCCTCGCGCACTACGTGTTTATCCCCGGATGGCTAAGGGTAGACAATTTACTAGCTTGACGGGAGCTGTATCTTGAATTCGGAGCCCATTCCTTCTGCACTCTCCGCGGTAATTATTCCTCCGTATTTGGCTATCACCTGGCTTGATATGAAAAGACCAAGCCCTGTTCCTTTCTTTTTGCTCGAAAAAAATGGGGTGAATATTTTTTTCAGGTCTTTTTTCTGTATGCCTGTTCCGTTGTCCTTTACCGATATCAGGACCGTGTGCTTATTGCGTATCTTGTAATCTGTTACCCACTTTGTGCTGACGGTTATCTGCCCGTTGTCCTTTATCGAACTCACCGCGTTTTGGATAATGTTTATGAACACCTGTTTCAGGGAATTATAGTCCCCCGGTATGGGAGGAATGGTAATGTCGAGCTTGTGCTTGAATTTTATGTTTTTATGAAGATTCGATTCGAGAAATATTATGTCAATCAGAATTTCATTTATATCTACCGACATCAGGTGCTGCGCTGATACCGACGACGGTTTCACGAGTCTGTTGACCAAGTCTTTCAGTCTTTCCGTTTCCTTTATTATTATCTTCGAGCACCGGTTCTTCTCCGTTTTTGACAACGTGCCGTTTAGAAGTTGTGCAGCTCCCTTTATGCCGCTCAGGGGATTTCTTATTTCGTGCGCAAGCCCCCTTACAAGGGTTTCGTAATTCTCTTCGAGGCTGCAGTTTCTGCTGATGATGGACATCATGTTCATTTTTTCAGTGTTTCTTATCTGGATTACAAGTCCATTCATCCTGCCGTCGCTTCCGTGTAGCGGAGATACCGTGCATTCCACGTTGATTGAAGAGTCGCGGGATATGCGGAAAAGCAGATCGTTTTCCTGCACGACTCTCTCTTCATTTACCGCCCTTGAGCAGAGGTTGGTTATTTCTTCCGGCAGAAACCTTGATATATGCTTTCCGATGGTCTTTCGCCTTGAGATATTGAGTATGGTCTCAGACGGTTCGTTAACGGAAATTATATTAAGATCCTTGTCAGCTACTATCACTCCCTCGGGAAGCGAATCCAGAAGATCCTTGTAGAACGTCGCATGTTCCTGCGGTTCTGTGTCCGCAAGCATTTTTCTCGCCACCGCCGGTTCTCTCATATTTCTTCAATCCTTATGAAAATCGCGTCAGCTACGGATGTCATGGACTTCCTTATTCTATCAAGGGCCTTCCTGAGGCTTTTCTCCACCGACTCGTGGGTCATTATTATAATGGGGACCTCTCCGCCGTTTGTTTCCCTTGTCTGCTGAATTATGGACTCTATGCTTATTCCGCACTTTCCGAGAATCGTGGTTATTTTCCCCAGCGTGCCCGGCTTGTCCTCAACCTGGAATCTAAGGTAGTAGCGGCCCGAAAGACCGTCGGTACTGACAAGAGTCCTGTGTCCGGCATCTTCCGCATAAAGCATGGGAGGAGCGGGCTGCGAACCGTTTTGGGCGGTTTTTGCGATTGAAACCAGATCGCCCACAACGGCGCTTGCCGTCGGGAGCATTCCGGCCCCCATTCCATATAGCATTGTCGGACCTACCTTGTCTCCCACGATATGGATCGCGTTAAACGCGTCTTTCACATCGGCAAGCTGAGTGTTTTTTCTTATGAGCGCCGGATAAACCCCAGCCTGTACGCCCGAGTCGGTCGACTTGGCGATGGCAAGCAGTTTGATCTTATAGCCGAGCTGCTCGGCGAAGCCTATATCGGTTGAGGAGATGTTTCTTATTCCCTCGACGTATATGTCATCGAATTCTGGAAAGAATCCGTAGGCAAGCATTATCAGGATCGACAGCTTGTGCGCGGCGTCAATGCCGTCTATGTCAAACGAGGGGTCGGCTTCTGCGTATCCTTCTTTCTGGGCGCGCTGCAGCATTTCGTCAAACCCTTTTTTCTGTTCCGACATGTTATGAAGTATGTAGTTGCACGTCCCGTTCATTATTCCGTGTATGGAGAGAATGTTGTTTGCCACATAGCTCTCATGCGTTGCCTTGATTATGGGTATTCCCCCTCCGACGCTTGCTTCAAACGCCACGTGGACCCCGTTTGCGGCCGCTTCCCTGAATATCTCACCCCCGTGGTGGGCCAGAAGGGCCTTGTTTGCGGTTACGACGTTTTTTCCGCTCCGTATCGCGGCCAAGACCAGCTCGCGCGCTGCCGTAGTTCCGCCGATAAGCTCGATTATTATCGAGATGTTCTCGTCGTCTATGAGTTCGCGCGCGTCGGTGGTGAAAAGCTTCCTGGGGATTTTTACCGGGCGTTTTCTCTTTATGTCGATATCGGCTACTTTTTTTATGCGCAGCCTTATCCCGGTTCTTTTTTCTATTATGTCCTTGTTTTCGCTTATTGTTTTATAAACTCCGCAACCTATGGTTCCGGCGCCTATAAGACCTATATCTACGGAATGGGAATTCATCCGACATCTCCCTTTTTTTAAGCATAAAAAGAAGATTATACATAATTCACTTCACAATACAGAAGGACTGCCGTTTCGGCGCGGAGGGTTTGACAGTATGCACTATTATTTGTTAGACTAACCAGTACATATCTAGACCGACCGTATGTTCCTAATACAAGAAGTCTGCAATCAGGGAGAAGCGCTTCCATGAAAAATTCAGCCCATAGAAATAACCCTTTACAACTGAAGTTTAGTTCTACCCCCCCCCTCAAAAACTTGATTCTGTAATACATAAACGGAGGACGTTACTTTCCCTTGTGCTGACTGCGCTGCTGGGAGCGCTGTCGCTGTTCGCCGCCGCGCCCGCGCAGGCGCAGAGTCCGAATCCGGTAACCAATCTGACGGCAACCCCGGGCGACGGAAAGCTGACGGTAGCTTGGACCAATCCATCTGATGCGATTGCTGCACCCAACAACCATTTCCCCCAGGTGCGCTGGAAGGTGCAGAACACGAACACCTGGTTGAATTCTGGCGAGGCGACCGGTAACCCTGCAGGAATCGGTGCAACGTCGTACGAAATCCCGACCTTGACGAACGGCACGACATATGTGGTCGAGGTCAGAATTTTTCGAGGGAGCGATTCATTCGGTAGCAACTGGGTTTCCACGACCGGAACGCCGAATGTGCCACGCCCCACCGTCTCCCTCTCGGCCTCCCCGAACCCGGTGACGGAAGGTTCGTCGGTAACGGTGACGGCGACGCTGTCGGAGGCGCTGTCGAACAGCGTGGACATCCCGCTGACGATTACGGACAACACGGCGGAGTCGGGCGATCACGGTACGCTGACGAGTATCACCATCGCTGCCAACGCGATAAGCGGCACGGGGACGATCACTACGAAGCAGGACGGGGACACGGAGGTCGAGACCTTCACGGTGTCGCTCGGGACGCTGCCGTCGTCTGTGACGGCAGGCAGTCCGCACTCGGTGACGGTGACCATCACCGACCAGACGAGGATCCTCCCCTGGTCTTCCACGCTGACGGTGATGCAGGACGACCGCGTCCACCTCCGGGGCTGCAATAGCAGTGGTGGCCTAGCAGTAGAAACTAGTTGCTCGGAGCCTACCCCCATGACAAGTACTTGCCCGGATGCCCTCACGGAAGACACCTTGACCTATAACGACGTGAGCTATCGAATTATAAGACTCACCAGTGAGGGGGGCATACCCCCCCATAAGCAGATCGTTTTGGGGTTCGACAAGCAGGTTCCGGACGAAATGATCGAGGCGCTGTGCCTGCGGGTTGACGGTTCGCCGTTGTGCCTGCGCGATGCCCGAGACCAAAACGCCATAATCATTACACAAACAGGTACAGATGATGACAGCTTGGATTTTGTTTGCAACCTGTATGTGTTCGGCTGGCAGAAGACCCCGATCGGCTGGACGGTCGGGCAAGAGGTCCCGCTGGGTTTCTCCGATCAGGGCAGTGGTACAATAGGCGGTGGTTCCGGTGGAGGAGGAACCTCTGGCGGACCTTCTGGAGCTTCTGGATCTTCTGGACCTCCTGGAGCTCTTGCACCTCCTGAGGG